>Ga0163147_10000224_pt1 | contig 87781 bp, 76 predicted proteins | sample OliLakLV19MP6G1_FD_148597 | JGI IMG/M metagenome (GOLD analysis project Ga0163147, IMG submission 148597) | Freshwater microbial mat bacterial communities from Lake Vanda, McMurdo Dry Valleys, Antarctica- Oligotrophic Lake LV.19.MP6.G1 | ecosystem: Environmental > Aquatic > Freshwater > Lake >... | reverse complement strand
GATATTGAGCATGATTTTAGTGCATTAAAGAGAGCTAAAATGTATGCGTCTCCTGGCACATCTCTTGATGAAGTTATTCGTGCTTATTGTGCAGTCTAGTGTCTCATACTTATTTGAAATGACTATAAACCCGCCCCCGATTCAAATAAACCCACTCCTAAATACAGATCGCTTAGCCGTATTTTATAGTTGGGTGTGTAGCCAAGGGCGATCGCAGCTCAACTGCAAACAGGCAAGCTGAAATTTTTAGCCGTGCGAACTTATGAAATTTTGTACTGCGTTCATTAGTAATATACGCTGAATCTCTAATTTTGGATCTGTACAGTCCGAAATAATTTTTTATTTAACAGGACTGACGAACAAACTATGTCAAACTCGTTATTCGAGTCGTTGGGTGGGGGCAGGTTTATGAGATTATCGGTTGTAGGCAATTATTGTTGGCGAACCTGCCCCTACGAAACTGGTGCTATATCATATTCGACCGAGTAAGTTGAGTTTCATGGTAATTGGGGAACTAGATATTTTTGTTCAAGCTTTTAACAGTAAACAACTGTCAACTGTCAACTGTCCACTGTCAATTCTTCAACAGTGCTTTAGAAGCTGATTTTCCTGCGAGTTTTAGTTGCGATCGCAATTTGAGATTCAACAACACCAAGACAGTCCACTGACTGAGTATAGAAAACAAAATGGTATTTCCTGAAACTGTCATATACGACGGATACCAAGCGCTAGCAAATGTTGAAAACAACCACAAAAAAGGAGCTTTTCCTGGGTCGATCGACAACATAGATAAAATCAGATATGGTAACAAAATAGAACTGCCGATCGTGCCTGCTGCCCAAATTTCCCGATTTCGATTTTTTGTCAATAGGAATAGTTGGGCGATACTTGCGTAAATTAGGATGAGATTGAGGCAGCAAATTATGCCCCCTTTTGTCTCAATCCCTTGAAGCAGTATGAAAGGTATGAAAATTATGACTGAGATGAAGAGATTAATCGCGATCGCCACTATGGCTGGACTTTTTTCACTCCCAATCAAATCGAGTAGAGGGTAGCGCCGCCACAACTTCTGACTGCTGGGAACGATTTGTTTTCGATACCTCGCCCAATCGTACAAAGATTGTCTGTCAGATGTTAAAGCTGCAATTAAAGCTAAAAACATCAGCAAATTAAACAGTAGTAAACAGGCTTGATTATGAGGATAATTTGATGGACTTACTTGGACTGAAGACCCTAACATTATTACCTGACAACAGATAACTACCAAGTAACTTTGTCGCTTGCTCAAAACTGTAGCACTGGGATTTGGAAAGCGGCGCTGCCATCCCTGCCACAGCCAATAGGTTCCCGTACCGCAAACCAAGAGAGACAAAGCATGACCGATCGCAATATTTTCATTGTATATCATACTTAATCCGAACGCGGAAATCCAACACATAACAAAAGCCATACCGCTAGCCAACCAAGGTTGAAATCCTCCCAACCAACTTGTTGTCAATCCAAAGAGCATCGCAGCACTATAAAATAAAGCACAACTAGCTAGAACTGCTATGTAGAAACAGAAAATTCCATTCAGCGGTATTTGAGCAGCCAATCCACTGTATAAGTGCAGCGGTACTGCCATAATCGCTGCTAGATACAATAAAATTGGGACGCCCAGAATTTTGCCGATAAAAATTGTTTTAGCAGACTGGGGACTGAGGCGAATAAAGTTGAGCGTGCCGCGTCTTTCCTCCTTGTCTAAATCGCTGACAAGTAGATAAGTTCCTGCTACTAATAAGGCTAATATGCTTAAAATGCTCAGCCACATGAATATCTGTGACCACCACTGCGGCCAGTTAATGGCAAAGTTGCCCAAGGCATCTCTGATACACTTCGTCTCATAAGAATTGGGAGCGTCGAAAGTGCAAAATGTGCGATAGATGGGGTAAGTGTACTCCCCACGAGGGGGAGCAACTGGTATCTGGGCGCTGAAATACATGAACAGCAGCAGTTGACCGCAGAGGGAAAGGGCAGATGCGATCGCGATATTGCCAATTTTCAAGCGGCCTTTGATTTCTCGAAATAACTGGGGATTCCAGTTACCGATTCGATCGAGTAAGTTGAATATCATAGGTTATTGGTGATTAGTTATTGGTAATTCTCTCTCTTCTCTTCCTCTGTGCCCTCTGCGCTCTCTGCGGTTAAATCATTCCGATCCAACCGTCAAGGATGTAATTAACCGTTGATTCTGGCAAAGACGAAACGAGCAAATTAGGATGCTTGCTGGTGTCCCATTTTGAGGAAAATGGTTTCTAAATCTTCTTGAGTGCAGTGGAATTCTGTTAGCGGAATCTTCGCCGCGACGAGTTCCCGTAATAAATTGGCGGCATCTTCCGGGCTTCCTGAAAAATCAACGCACACCTGGTGAGTTTCTGGCACTATTGCCCAACTTTCCACCCAAGGAAAGTTTTTTAATTCGGATGTTAGTGCTTCTAAATTGCCTCCTAAAACTGACATAAAAATTTGCTGGCGACTCAGACGTTTGTACAGTTCCTCTAAAGGTGCACTTTCGACCAGATATCCAAGTTCCATGATGCCTACCCAGCTACAAAGTTCGGCTAAGTCGCTGAGGACGTGAGATGATATGACTACGGTCATCCCAACTGATTGCAAGGTTTTGATAATTTCGCGAAACTGCATTCTGGCGATCGGATCTAAGCCAGAAACGGGTTCGTCTAACAACAGCAACAGCGGTTCGTGAATAATCGTTCTCCCCAAACTCAGGCGCTGTTTCATCCCCCGCGACAGGGTGGAAATTAAGCTGTTGCGCTTGTTGGTTAGTTGCACGAGTTCTAAAACGGAGTTGATTCGCTCTCGGCGGCGCGGTTGCTGGAGGTTGTAGAGTCGGGCAAAATAGTCTAAATAATCCCAAACCGTTAAGTCGTCGTAGAGGGGAAAGTCGTCGGGAAGAAAGCCGATGCGTTGTTTGAGGATGGGGTGCGATCGATCGCGCAATAACCTGTCGCCATTGATGTATATTTCCCCTATAGTCGGTTCTTCCGCCGCCGCCAACATCCGCAGCAAAGTAGTTTTCCCCGCACCGTTTGGGCCGATGAGTCCGCATACTTCGCCTGCTGCTACTTGCAAATCGATGTCATTGACTGCGATATGGCGATCGAATTGTTTCGTGATCCCGCGAGTTTCTATTGCTAGTTGTTTTGCCATGTTTGGAGGGTGAATGAAATTTTATCGGTGCATTCCTGGCATGAACAGAAGTTATATCAAGTCCGATCTATCCGATCCGTTATTACAAACGCCATGTCTTGTAGGGGCAGGTTCACCGACCAGAATTGCCGAAAACCGACAATCTCATAAACCTGCCCCCGCCCGACGACAAATCGCTAATCTACCGGACAGGATATTACGCATCAACACCAAAGAAACCGGGTTTTTTGTAGGCTTTTAGGTGTTATAATTAAAGTATTCCCAAAAAAAACAGTTTCCGATCGCCCGTGCGTAAATTGCCCCCACCGGGGTAGGCCCGCACCATCCACTACCCCTACAAATCTTCATGAAGGATTCAGAGTTGTTATAGATCAAGTCTGCACGGAAAATTTCTTTGGATCAATATCCCAATTTACCCAGCGAATTGCCTTCTTAGCTGATGTCAGGTTAGGCGGCACTCTCAAAGCGTGAATGAATCCCGTACTCGGACAAGTCATTTTTAACAAACAAATCGGCTCGACATCGGCATTATCTATTTGTAATAGTTCATATTCCTGCCAACTATGTATTTTTTTTGCTGACAATTCTTGACAAATGCGATCGTAGCCAATTCCTTGAATTAACACTCGCCTCAGCTCGGCATTTTCTTCTGTTAAAAGCCATTGCGATTGCCATAGATTTGGGTGGACTTTGCCGTATTCTTCAGGCAATTTGACGCCGTGATAAAAGTAAATTTTCCATCCATCTGCAAACTCGATCGCAGGTTCTGCTTCCGCGTGCAAGCGGTTTTGACTGTCAAAGCGCAGGTGGCGGGGGCGATCGCACACCGCGCAAATCTTTTCAAAGGGAAATATCAAACCGCAATGCTCGAAAAGCAGCTTTTGGGAACGAAGTATTTCTTGTGCCTTTTGGGAAATGTTGACACCTAATGAAGAGATATACCATTCAGTTAAATAGATTTCTTTAAACAAAGTCGTGGGGGTGTCAGGGGATTTAAGGGATAACAAATGATTGGGAAAAACATTCCCCATCGTTCGTTCCGATTGCACATAGCTTTCAACCAATTCGTACATTAGCGAACTCAGTGTGGTGTCTGCTTCGGGCTCGATCGTCATGCGATCGAGCTCATACTGCCACACGCCCGGACTTGCAAATTCTCCCACAATCGATGGGGACATCCATTTCCACTCTAGCTTTTTCCCTAATCTATTATGGTCGTGTTTGAACAAGTTGAAGATTTGGAGACAAACGTCGCGGGGACTGCTGCAAATAATAACTTCGGGTTGTTCTAGGCCAATAGCGGCATAGGCAACTTTGACTGCTTCTGTGGCTTTTTGACCATCAATTGGCGTAGTTGAGAGAGTAAGACGTTTCTGTGCGAGTTCGCCTAACACGCTGATATCGGTAATTTGATTGTCGTAGAGATCCAGTTTTGTCAGATTGGTGAGCGATCGCAAGGCGCTGATATCGGTAATTTGATTGTAGTTGAGATCCAGTGTTGTCAGATTGGTGAGCGAGCCGAGGAAGCTGATATCGGTAATTTGATTGTAGTTGAGATACAGTGTTGTCAGATTGGTGAGCGAGCCGAGGAAGCTGATATCGGTAATTTGATTGTTGTTGAGATCGAGTGTTGTCAGATTGGTGAGCGAGCCGAGGAAGCTGATGTCGGTAATTTGATTGTTTTCGAGATTCAGTGTTGTCAGATTGGTGAGCGAGCCGAGGAAGCTGATGTCGGTAATTTTATTGTTGCCGAGATACAGTGTTGTCAGATTGGTGAGCGAGCCGAGGAAGCTGAAGTCGGTAATTTGATTGTTTTCGAGATACAGTGTTGTCAGATTGGTGAGCGAGCCGAGGAAGCTGATATCGGTAATTTGATTGTTGTAGAGATCCAGTCTTGTCAGATTGGTGAGCGAGCCGAGGAAGCTGATGTCGGTAATTTGATTCAAGCTGAGATTCAGTGTTGTCAGATTCGTTAGCGAGCCGAGGAAGCTGATGTCGGTAATTCGATTGTTGCTGAGATCCAGTGTTGTCAGATTGGTGAGCGAGCCGAGGAAGCTGAAGTCGGTAATTGCATTGGTGCTGAGATTCAGTGTTGTCAGATTGGTGAGCTCGCGCAAGGCGCTGATATCGGTAATTCGATTGTTGAAGAGATTCAGTGTTGTCAGATTGGTGAGCGAGCCGAAAAAGCTGATGTCGGTAATTTGATTGTAGTCCAGATACAGTGTTGTCAGATTGGTGAGCGAGCCGAGGAAGCTGATGTCGGTAATTTGATTGATGCCCAGATTCAGTGTTGTCAGATTGGTGAGCGAGCCGAAAAAGCTGAAGTCGGTAATTTGATTGCCGCCGAGATCCAGTCTTGTCAGATTGGTGAGCGAGCCGAGGAAGCTGAAGTCGGTAATTTGATTGTTGTTGAGATACAGTGTTGTCAGATTAATGAGCGAGCCGAGGGAGCTGATGTCGGTAATTCTACTGTAGCCCAGATCGAGTGTTGTCAGATTGGTGAGCGAGCCGAGGGAGCTGATGTCGGTAATTTCATTGTTGTTGAGATTGAGTGTTGTCAGATTGGTGAGCAAGCCGAGGAAGCTGATGTCGCTAATTTGATTGCTTCTGAGATCCAGTTCAGTCATGCTTGAAAGTATCTGTTCCGCTTCTTGTGCGTCATCAGTGCCAGCCTTTTTTAACAACACCTTAACTGTGTGCCTTGCCTCTTCTGAAAGACTGTCAATATGCCTGCACCAGTCGGCAAAACTGCTAAAAGTCATTGGCTCGTTTGGTTGTTTTTCTGACATAAAACACTCCGAGAGGGACAAAATTTGAGTGACAATTGACATCCGATCGCTGAGTGAGGTCTGTTATTTCAAATCTTCCAGCTTAATCCGAGGATCGACAGCTTTGAGTAGTAAATCCGCCAACAAATTCCCAACAATCAACATGGTCGCGCCCATCATCAAACTAGCCATTACTAAATACAAATCTTGATTAGTCACGGCCTCCAGAGTCAGCTTTCCCAAACCCGGCCAATTAAAGAAAAATTCAGCAATAAATGCACCGCTCAACAAACTAGCAAACTCAAAACCTAATAGCGTAATCAACGGATTAATCGCATTCCGCAGAGCGTGAACGTAAATTACTCGATCGTCCGGCAAACCTTTAGCCCGTGCTGTTCGGATGTAATCTTGACGCAGCACGTCCAAGAATTGTCCGCGCATCAATCTTTGCAAACCCGCAAAACCAGTAACGCTGAGGGCGATTGTTGGCAAGATTAAGTGCCAGCCGTAATCGAGGATTTGACCCCACCAAGGTAAGTCTGCATGGTCGATGCTGGTCATTCCTCCGACGGGGAAAAGAGGGGAAGTATTTTGAGCAAAAAATAGCAGCAGCAAGGCTGTGATAAAGCTGGGAAATCCCTGTGCGGTGTAGCTGACTACTTGCAAAACTCGATCGACAGTTTTATTCTGATTGACGGCGGCGACAATTCCCAAAGGAATGGCGATCGCCCAAGTTACAATCAAAGAGGCGATCGCCATCAATAACGTCGCCGGTACCCGTTCCCACAGCAGCGAAGCTACGGATCGCTGATACACAAAACTCGTGCCAAAATTCCCCCGCGTCACAATTTGTTGCAGCCACAGCCAATACTGCACAATAGCTGGTTTATCTAAGCCGAACTGCTGTTCGAGTTGCTTCAATGTCTCCGGCGAAATCTTCGGATTTTGGCTCAAAGTATCCAAGTAATTTCCCGGTGCTAGTTCAATAATTGCAAAACAAAGCATCGATGCCAAAAATAGCGTTAAAAGTGCCTGCAACAGTCGCTTGACAACATAAGTAAATGTCTCGCTACCAAACAGAGAATTCAACGATCGCCAATTTCGATTTAACTTAAGAGAAGTCATAGGATTTTAGATTTTAGATTTTAGATTTTAGAATTGAACAATTGAAGAATTGTGAATGATATTAATTCCAGTTGCATCGGAATGATTTAACCACAGAGAGCGCAGAGAGCGCAGAGGAAGAGAAGAGAGAGATGAATAATTCCGATGCAAAGCTCAAGGATATTATTTGTCAGTAGTTTTTATTCAGCAGTCAACTGTCAACTGTCAACTGTCAACTGTCAACAGCCAACAGTTAACTAACTAATATTCAACTAGCGTGACGATCGGCACATCGGGCAATTTCTGCCTGCCACCCAAAGCCTGCAATTCAATGATAAAAGCAAAACCGACAAGCTCGCAGCCAGCTTGTTCCAACAATTTAGCCGTCGCCGCCGCTGTTCCGCCAGTGGCGATTAAATCGTCCACAATCAGCACTCGGCTGCCGGATGTCATCGCATCTCGGTGCATCTCCAGTCGATCGACACCGTACTCCAACTCGTACTCAGCAAAATGAACCGCACCTGGCAGTTTCCCCGGTTTGCGGACAGGAATAAAGCCTATTCCCATTTTATAAGCCAAAGGCGCGCCAAAGATGAAGCCCCGCGATTCCATGCCAACCACATAGTCAACAGAGATTCCAGAGCATTTTTCGGCTAAGCTGTCAATGGTGTAGCTCAGCCCTTGCGGGTCGCGCAGCAAAGTTGTAATGTCTCGAAACATAATTCCCGGCTTCGGGAAATCAGGAATGTCGCGAATCAGAGATTTGAGATCCATAAGCTTGCAGATCGGCGTTGAGGGTAACGAGGCATCAAAAATGGTACAATAATAACGTCAAAATTTAAAAATTAAAGAATAATAATTAAAACTAAGAGCTTCTTTAATTTTTATTCTTTAATTGCTTAATCCTTTACGTAGGGCTTGCTGAATAAATGTAGAAAGTTTGCCAGATAAGGGGTTCAAGCTTTTTTGGCTCAAAGAAGTGCAAGTTATAGGATTATAGAGTCTCAAAACCCTTGCACCTTGGTTGTTCGTCTCTGGCTAAATTTGGGAATTTACCAATAAACCTACTATTTTTTAAGCTGTGTAGCCTCGTTTTTCCACTGCGTACACTTTTTCAGCAAGCCCTACGTACTATGTAAACAAATGTCATAATTCCCTAACAACAGGGTTGAATATCAACATTTGTCACCCTATGATCGAAAGTCAAAAATCTAATATCTAAAATCCAATGATTAAGTTGGCAGCACGAGTGGGTGAGGTTTCTCCTTCTATAACCTTGGCGATCGCCGCTAAGGCTAAAGCCATGAAGGCCGAAGGGATTGATGTCTGTAGTTTGAGTACGGGAGAACCCGACTTTGATACGCCCGAACACATTAAAGCAGCGGCAAAACAAGCTTTAGACGCGGGGAAGACTAAGTATGGCCCTGTGGCTGGGGAACCGCAGTTAAAAGCTGCGATCGCCCGCAAACTCCGCGATGACAACAATCTCAACTATCAACCAGAAAATATCATTGTCACCAACGGCGGCAAACATTCCCTCTACAATCTGATGATGGCGCTGATCGAGCCGGGAGATGAAGTAATTATTCCGGCTCCCTACTGGCTCAGCTATCCAGAAATGGTGAAACTCGCCAGCGGCAAGCCCGTAATTGTACGGACAGATGCTTCTACAGGATATAAAATTACACCGGAACAACTGAATCGAGCGATTACTCCCAAAACCAAGTTATTTGTCCTGAATTCGCCTTCTAACCCGACGGGAATGGTTTACACTCCAGCGGAAATCAAAGCGCTGGCCGAGGTGATAGTCGATCGAGATATTTTAGTCGTTGCTGACGAGATTTACGAAAAAATTATATATGACGGCGCTCAACACGTCAGCATCGGTTCCCTAGGCAAAGAAATCTTCGATCGCACCCTGATCAGCAGCGGTTTTGCTAAAGCTTACTCGATGACAGGCTGGCGAGTCGGTTATTTGGCCGGGCCGAGCGAATTAATCAAAGCCACCAGCACCATTCAAGGTCACAGTACATCAAACGTGTGTACCTTTGCACAGTACGGCGCGATCGCAGCTTTGGAAAGCAGTCAAGAGTCTGTCGAAACAATGCGTCTAGCTTTTGCCGATCGGCGTGAGGTAATATTTGAATTGCTCGATGCAATCCCCGGAATTAGCTGCATCAAACCAGACGGCGCTTTCTATATGTTTGTCAACATCAGCAAGACTGGAATGAATTCTCTGGAATTTTGCGACGCTTTCTTAGAACAGCAGCAAGTAGCAGTTATTCCGGGGATTGCGTTTGGTGCAGACGACCACATTCGCTTGTCTTACGCCACCGATTTAGGCACAATTAAAAAAGCCGTAGAAAGGCTCGATAAATTTGTCCGCAGCATCTAAAAATTAGTCCGTGGGCAGTAGTCAGTAGTTATTAGTTGTCATTAGTGATTAGTTATTAGTTATTGGCAGTAACTGACAACTGTCAACTGCCCACTGTCAACTGTCAACTGTCAACTGTCAACTGTCAACTGTCAACTGTCAACTGCCCACTGTCAACTGTCAACTGTCAACTGTCAACTGTCAACTGACTAAAGCTGTTTAGTCATAATCTCTTTGAGCAAATCCAGCCCCTTCTTAACTCGCCGAGAAACAGTCACCGCACTGATACCCAAGCGTTCAGCGGTTTCCTTCTGCGTCAAATCGTAGAGAAAAACAAACTCCAATATCTCGCGAGTCCGTTGTTCCAACATAGCCAAAGCTTGCTGTACGCGAATTTGATCCTCTTGCGCCAACTGAAAACTCCGATACTTGGTATCGGGAACCAATTCTCCCAGACAAGTAGCCCCCTCATCTTCATCTTGCATCGGCGCGTCCAAACTCAGAGGCGATCGGTTGAGATGGGCCAGTTTAATTTCTTGCCATTCTTGTACAGAAACCTCAAGCACCGCTGCTACTTCAGCATCCGTAGGTTTGCGGTTTAACTGCACCTGCAAATCCTTGATTGCTGCTACTGATTTGCGTTCCAGGGACTGCCAGTGGCGGGGAAATCTCACAGAAGGGCTTTTGTCCCGCAAGTAGTGTTGAATTTCGCCCCGTATGTAGGGAATTGCAAAGGAACTAAAAGCGTGCCCCTTCGCGATATCAAACCGCTCGATCGCCCTGATCAGCCCAAGACATCCGACTTGCAGCAAATCGTCGTAGCTTTCACCGCACTGGTTGATCCAGTGGTAAACTTCTTTTCTGACCAGTCCAATATTCAGTTTAACTAACTGATTGCGGGTTTTATTCGATCCAGAAAGTTGGTACTCGCGCAACAATTGCAAATTTTCGCTTTTTAGCTCGTTCGGCACTGTGGTAGACATGGTGGCATAAGGGTTGGTAGAGCAGAGGACTGAGGTTGCTTTAGATCTAGTTTCCAATCTAGTCTAAAAAAATTCACTTTTAGGTAGTGTAATCCTAGCACTTAAGAGTTGTGATAGCGGACACACCAGTTTAACTTTCGGAAGGTGCAGGGATTTAGCTGGATTATCCGAAGGTTTTCGGCAGAAGACAGAACTTTATCAGGTAGAAGGCCTTCGGCACAATCCCCAATTTAACCAGGTTTTTTGAAAAATATATTATAAGCTGAAAGCGCTTTGAATACAATACTTTAATTAATAAAAAATCCCAACTTCATAACTTGCGAATGACCACAATTATCTCATAAATTTAGTCATTAGTCAACAGTCCTAAGTTATGTTGCTCAAGACTGTTGGCTAATGAAGAGCTAGCAGTACCTTTAGGGCAAAAAACTGCTTAAGTTTGATCGATCCAGAAAGCCAATTTTACGATACAGAAGGCTCAATGCGAGCATAAAACAAACCCCGAATTTTCACGTCCAGAGCGGGTCTAGCTCCCAAATCAGTATCAGAAGGCTGCGTGCTCTCAAAAATCCCGCCAACTTCGCCAGTGGCGCTGTTGACTTTAGCAACTTGGAGAGAAATTTTGCCCGCCTTGGTGCGGGTGTCAGCCACCTTAACATTAGACCGTTTCAGTTTGGAATTGTCAGTAGCCGGAAGCGCTACAGCATTGTCGTAGCCAGTCGATACGCCGCGACCTTTAGGGTCTAAAAAGCCTGCGCTGCGGTAAGAAGGAACGTTAAACTCCCCTCTCAAATCGGTGGAAGTATTGATAGCAACTACTCCGGGTTCGGAACTAGCTACCAGTTCTTTAATGGTAAACAAGAAAGGTACTTGCTCTCCGCCCGGTAATTGAATCGTAATAGCTTGAAAATCCAAGCCGTCTTCTTCTATGAAAGTCAGAGTTCCGTCAGTACCGACCTTGAGCGTACCTTGAACTTGGTCAATGCTCGACGTGAACCGTGTCAGCAATTTACCAGGCACAAATTCCGCTTCTTGGCGTTTGTTTGCTGGCTCTTCTTTCACAAAATAAGTTGTGGGCTGCAAACACAAACCAGTCAGTTTATAGGTTCCGCCCGCTTCGATGGGGATCGATCCCCGAGAAGTTTCTGCCAAGCTAGGGCAGTTATTAGCCAATCCAGTACCTCTAATCTCGTCGTAGGTGAGCAACTCGGTAGTCGCCACTGTCGTGTCAGGAGCCGAAGAACAAGCAACCAGCGCACTCATGCAAAATGCTAAAAGTGCAACAATTAAAGCACGATATTTCATTGCAAACCTCAATATCCAACATCGGATTATATTAAGAAAAAGCCCTACTTCGAGCAAAATATAATTGCCCGCCGGCAGGCTAGGCCAGCGCTTAGGGCAGCATTTAGATCCAGCTCGCTCGCTTCACCGACACCGGCATTGACTCAAAAAATCAAGCTAGTGCGCCGTGAAAATAAGCATGAACTTATGATTTCTCAAAAGTTCGGATCGCAGCCCAATACACATGGTACGACGGGTTGTGCTCTTTTCCTGACTTGGACTGCAAATTAATATTGCTTAAGTCAACCTACTTAAGTTACTTTGCTTATGGCCCCGAATGGCGATCGCGACTAGCTCGATTAGTCCGTTGACCAAAAGGCTGGGGACAAAGGCCTTGTAGATTTCAAAGGAAGCAGCAGTATGGACAACGGCAAAGATTTAGAGTCAGAAAAGTTGCAGTCTCAAATGCAATCAGTGACAGAGGCGATTCGGACTTTAGCCGAAAGTTGTCAGGGAGACAGTCTGCTGCTTTTGGCCCTGCTGCGGAGGCTGGAAGCTTCGCACCGGGAAATTCGGGACGGTTTGTTTCAAGCGTCTTTTCCCGACAACCGCCAAGCACTTTACAAACTGCTCAGGAATATTGAAGCCAATGGCGGCTGGCCTTACATCCACCGCATGAAACTTCGATCGCTCTTGGGGTACACCCAACAATTATCTCCCCTAGAAGATTCTTCAGCCGAGTCGCCACAAGACTCGGCCGAAACTCCCCAAGACGTTAAATAGTTATGAGTGATGAGTTTAGTGAGTTTTACATTAACTCATCACTCATCACTGAGCTGCGCGATCGCACCTAGAACCCATAAGGTGTAGGAAAAGGTATCGGGTTCGGCACCGCCGTCGGGAATATCGGCGTCTGGCCCGGCATGGGCCATAGTCCGGGAGTCGGCGCCGGGGGGATCGAACTAATTGATAGCAGAGGCGAATCAGGCACGCTAACTGTCGGCGGGATCGGAATCCTCGGAGTCGGCGTCGGAGTCGGTGCTGCTGTCGGAGTCGGAGTTGGTGCTGCTGTCGGAGTCGGAGTCGGTGCTGCTGTCGGAGTCGGAGTCGGTGCTGCTGTCGGAGTCGGAGTCGGCGTCGGAGTAGGCGTCGCTGGTTCCGTGAGAGTCGGCGTCGCTTCTTCCGTGGGAGTTGGAGTCGGTGCTGCTGTGGTCGGAGTCGGAGTCGGAGTCGGAGTCGGAGTCGGAGTCGGAGTCGGAGTTGGAGTTGGAGTCGGAGTTGGAGTTGGATCTGTAATTGTTGTTGTAGTTGTAGTTGTTGTTGTTGTTGTTGTTGTTGTTGGCCTGGGAGTAACCGTCCCAGTCACAGCGATAAAATCATTGGCATCGATCAGCGCCGCCGGAGTGTCTGTCAAAATTGCTAAAAGCTTGCCGTCGAGCGTAATTACTGTATCCCTGAGATTTGCACCGTTGCCTTGGCTAACTACCAGTTGACTGAAAGATAAATTGCTCGGCAGTCCAAAGAAATCCTCTGCCTCATTGTAATCAGTAATTAAAACCAAACTGCCAGGCCCGGCTCCCAATCCAAAAACATCGCTGCCGCTGCCGCCAGTCAGAGTATCCGAACCCTCGCCTCCGATCAGAGAATCATTACCCTCTGCCCCAAATAAATTGTCATTGCCGAAACCGCCCAAAATTGTATCGTCGCCGATACCTCCAGCCAAGGAGTCATCGCCAAAACCGCCGTCGATACCATCATTACCTTTGCCACCAAACAGGAAGTCATTGCCTTCATCTCCCAGTACCGAGTCGTCGCCTTCATCGCCGCGAAGGGTATCGGAACCGCTGCCGCCAAAAACTGTATCGTCAGCCTTGCCACCGAATATCTGGTCATTACCAGCATCTCCGAAGAGCGAATCATTGTCGGCATTGCCGTACAAAGTGTCGTCGCCGTCGCCACCGGTCAAATAATCGTTGCCCTCAGCGCCCAACATTTGATCCCTACCACTGCCGCCGTTGAGAGAATCGTTCCCAAAATTCCCGTAGAGAAAGTCATCATCAGCATTCCCGAACACGGAATCGTCGCCGTCACCCCCTGTGAGGCTGTCGTTGCCAGTACCGCCGGCAATGATATCATTGCCCGCGTTGCCACTAACTAAGTCGTCCCCTGCGTCTCCCAACACGCTGTCTATCCCGTCGTTGCCTTCGAGGATGTCGTTGCCCAAACCGCCGCGAATCGAGTCGTCGCCGTTCCCGCCGATCGCAAAATCGCGGCCTTGGTTGCCAATAATTTCGTCATTTCCTTCACCGCCAATCAGCGAATCTGCTCCGTCACCTCCAAGAAGCTGGTCGTTGCCGGCGTCGCCCTCTAGGGTGTCATCTCCTCCCGCACCCAGGAGCGTGTCATCGCCATCTAAGGCGCGAATTCGATCGCTCAGCGGAGTTCCTAGAATAAAGTCGTTGCTGTCTGTGCCGATCAGGTTTGCCATAGGGGATACACCGCTCCTCAATAAAATAAATTCTTTGAAATTATGTTAATCGCCTTCGTGACAAGGGATTGCTGCTTGCCTAGGTTAGCATAATTGAGATTTTGGCAATCTGGCGAAGGGGCGCTGGAAGTTTTGCCAGTGTCTGCAGTTGCGATCGGGGCTGGTATAATGCCCGATCGGCAATCTAATTTAGTTATTCGGGATTTTTTCAAATACAAATTAGTCGATCGCACTCAAGGAAGTCAAACTCGACAAACGAAATGAGCAAGAATCAAAAATGAATAACCTTTTTCATTTTTTATCCTCCTCAAAGTTTTACTTCTGATACCAGTTTTAAAAAAAAAATGCAACTTTAGACAAGATTCAAACCATTAGGCCATCTGTCATTTCCAATCTCAAATCTCAAATCTCAAATTGTATGAAGAATGTCTTCTACTTTTATTCGGTAATAGGTAACACTATCTCAAATTCACTTCCTCCCCCCAAGGTAGAATTCACATTAATTGTTCCGCCGTGGGTTTCGACTACAATCTGGCGGGCGATCGCCAATCCTAACCCAGTGCCTTTTCCTACTGCCTTCGTGGTGAATAAATGGTCAAAAATCTGCTGTTTCACTGCTTCTGTCATACCCGCACCGTTATCGGCAATCTGAATTTTGATGTGTCGATCATCCGACTGACTGGTACGAACTGTGATACTGTGTGGATTTGCTTTAAGAGCCTCGAAACTGCGTCCTTGGTTTGATTCTTCTAGGGCATCGATCGCATTTGCGAGCAAATTCATAAATACTTGGTTAAGTTGACCGGGAAAACATTCGATTTTGGGGAGATTCCCGTAGTCTGTGACGACTTCGATCGCGGGACGGTGTTCGTTAGCTTTCAGCCGATGTTTCAAAATTAAGATCGTGCTCTCAATGCCCTCATGGATATTAAAGGGAACTTTGTAGTCTTTATCGGCTCTGGAGAAGGTGCGGAGGCTGGTGCTAATCCCGCGAATGCGATCGCACCCAACTTTCATCGACGAAAGCATTTTTGGCAAATCTTCTAAGGCATACTCTAAATCAATATCCTCAGCATCCTGTTCGATTTCATCGCCGGGATTTGGCAGCTTTTCTTGATATAATTTTAAGTGGTCAATCACATCTTTGATCGTGGTCGTTGCTTCCTCAATATTGCCGTTAATAAAGCCGACAGGATTGTTGATTTCGTGGGCGACACCGGCGACGAGATTGCCCAAGGCGGACATTTTTTCGCTCTGCACGAGCTGTAACTGTGCTTGCTGTAAGTCTTTGATCGATCGTTCTAATTCTTGTGCATAAGCTTGAGATTGTTGGTACAAGCGGGCATTTTCTAGCGAGATTGCCGCTTGGGCGCACAACAGTTGGATCACTTCAGTGCGATCTTCAGTAAATGCACCAATTGTCAAGTTATTTTCTAGATATAGTAACCCGATGAATTTACCCTGATGCAAAATCGGCGCGCACAGCACACTTTTGGGCTTTTCCTCCATCAAATACGGATCGGTCATAAAATCGTTTTGTGCTGCTGCATTATCCAAAACCAGAGTTTTCAAAGTGCGCTTAACATAGTTGACCAAACCAGCGGGAACCGCTGCGCTGGCTGACAGCGGTACAGATATTGAGATCACATCTTCCTTGAGGGAGGCTACAGCTTCGATCGCGAGATTCCCATCCTTCAGCAACAGCAGAACTGCTTTTTTTGCCCCGGCATTTTTGATCACCACAGACATCAATGCCGCCAGCAATTTTTCTAATTTAATTTCACTCGATAGAGCTTGGGAGGCTTTGAGGATAGCCCCGAAATCGAGGGCTTCGGAAATACTGCTGCTGCTCGAATAAGTTTTTTGAAATGTTTCGTGTAAAATAGATTTTTTCTTGATAGTTTCGACGCTGGTTTCGCTGAGTGCAGAACGGTTTTGTTTTGCCTGCAATATGGGAGCAAGAAGTTGGGGATAGCGTTTTTCTAAGTCATCGATTTTGGCTTTCGCACCCCAACGGGCGTAACAGTAGTAGGCGTCTTGCATATAGGCTTGCGCCACTTTTTCTTTGCCCCAGTCGAGGTAGAATTTAGCTGCTAGTTCGTTAGCTAAGGCTTCTTCTTGCAGGTATTTGTTATCTTTGGCGAGCAAAATAGCGCGATCGTAGTGTTCAATAGCTTCGAGTTTATTGCCTAAAACTCGATGTTGTTCGGCTCCCACTAAATAAAATTTGTGCAGTTGATTTGCTGGCGCACAATCGGCCCAGTGTTCGACCTTTTCCTGATGGGCAGTCACCCGTTGCAGAATGCCTTGTTGTTCTGCCTCAGAAACTTGAGAATAAATAGCCAGATGTGCCAGAGAATCATAGGTGTGGAAGACGGGAATCAGGGACATTCCTGTCGCAGCACCTAAGTATTTTTCTAGGGTGCTGGCAGAGGCGATCGCTTCCTCAAATTGCCCAAAGAGATAACATAGCACCAGCTTACTAACATAGAAATAGCAACGAGCTGTTTGATTCCCCGATTCTAGAAAAATTGGCATATCTTCTTCTTCGTTAAAAGTCTCCCCAGTGAAGCGCCAAGCTTCCGTCGTATTTCCTAACAAATTCAAGATAGCTTGTTGAAAAATAGCACCTAGTTTGGACATGGTTTTTTGTCTGAGTTGGGCGAAGTGAGTACATATCACCGCACCCTCCCGACTTAAATCGCTCAACTCCTTGCCGGCAAACCAAGCGTGCATCAAATATAGGACGGCACAAATGCCACCCCATTCTAAATCCCCAGTTTCTAGTCCACTCTGATAGCCCTCTCGGAAAAATGGTAAGGTATTGCTAAGTGGTTCTTTCCAATGGGAGATGCAACAGTTAACTTGTCCATAGATTCTGGCTTTAAGTTTTTTTGTATCAAGTTTTTCGAGTAACAAAAGTGCCAGTTGACCAAATTGATAGCCTGATTCAATATCTCCCACCACCCCGCATAGAATGAGTCCGTAACCGCAATAGCCATCGGGAGAAAATAAGCTGTTGCCATATTCCAGCGATCGCTTGACTTGTTCGAGCATAATCAATGGCAACAGTGTGGGTGCTACGACATAAGCAGAAGCTGTAACACCTGCAAGAAGTCCCATAATTGCTAACTGATCGGCATCAGTCATCTGCGGCAAATCTATTAGATCTAGGGGTTGTCTGCCAGCTAAAATGGATAGAGTTTCTCCCAGTGCCTGTCCGATATCCTCTCCATTAGGTTGCGCTGGAAAAGTAACTCCCAACTGCTGCAAAATCTGCAAGGCAATTTGTATAGCCTCTGAAGGTTTAGCTTGTGCTTGAGCTGCTTGAATTTCAACTTGATAAACGTTAACCCGATCCAATAGAGTTTTGGCGTGTTCCAGGCTGATGGTTGATAACCCTGCCATCCGCTCAAAATTGCCGCTCAGATAAGCTGCTTCAGTGGCCGCGGTATAAAGTTCCAAAGTCAGTTCATACTGAGTTTGCCACCCGTTGTCAGTCAGCAAGTCAATGCTTGTAGTGAAATACTCCAATGCCGCTACGTAGGCTGTAGCGGCTCTGGCTTTGTATCCAGCTTTGAGATTAAGTTGGGCGAGTTCAATCTGCTTAACTGTACTGACAATCAGACTTTTGCCGATATTGAGTTGATTGACAATTTCAAACAGGTTTTCATCCTGTTCGCCAACAGGTATATGACTGAGTAACAGTTGCCCAATTTTCAGGTGAGTTATCTATTTTTGTTGATCTGGAATGAGAGAATAAGCAGCTTGTTGAACGCGATCGTGGAGGAATTTATAGCTGACAATTTCCGAAGTCAGCACCGCATCTTCTGTTGCCCGCCCGACATAGAACTTGTACACTTCATTGGTCGGGAAAATCAAGCCTTCTTGCAATGCTATCCACAAATTTGTTGCTATTTCTATTGGTGATTCCTCTGTCACAGTCGCCAATGTTTCTAAATCAAAAGAGTTGCCAATACACGCAGCTATTTTTAACTTATCTTGCGTGCATCCCGGCAATTTCTGCAATTGCAACGCCATAAACTCCACCACATCATCCGTCAGTGCTGCCTCCCGCACTCGGACGATATCACACTGCCAATGCCCCGCTTGCATGTCAAAGGTAATTAGTCCGTCTTGATGCAGTGCTTTGAGAAACTGCGTCGCAAAAAATGGATTTCCTTGGGTTTTTTGTGCCACCAAATCAGTCAATGGTCTTGCCAAAGCTGGAACACAATTAAGCGTGTCAGCAACCAAATCATTGAGACTTTCTGTACTCAATGATTCCAGAGTAATAGTATTCACAGTTGCCCCAGCTTTGACCACTGTATCCAGTGTCAGCATCAACGGATGCGCTGCAAATACTTCATTGTCTCGGTAAGCACCAATTACTAATAAATAGCCGATTCCTGACTCGGACATCAACAGTTGCATTAACTGTAGCGATGCCGAATCTGCCCACTGCAAGTCATCCAAAAACATCACTAGGGGATGCTCTGGTTTTGCGAACACTTTAATAAAGTTTTGGAACAGCAAATTAAACCGATTCTGTGCAGCAGTTCCTGAAAGTTCGGTGGCGGGTGGTTGTTGACCAATAATTTTTTCTAGTTCGGGAATTACTTCAATAATGACTTGCCCGTTATCGCCCAGTGCTTGCAATATTTGAGTTTGCCAATTTTCTAACTTTTCGTCACTTTCGCTGAGCAATTGTCCCATTAAATCTCGAAACGCTTGCACAAATGCTGAGAATGGAATATTACGATTAAATTGGTCGAATTTGCCTTTGATGAAATAGCCGCGCTGGCGGACAATTGGTTTATGGACTTCGTTAACTACAACTGTTTTCCCAATCCCTGAAAAACCAGCTACTAACGTCATTTCAGTTGTGCCGCTACTGACGCGCTCAAAGGCTTCGAGTAGGGTTTCTACTTCGGTTTCGCGACCGTAGAGTTTCTCTGGTATACTAAACCGATCGCACAAATCCCTCTGAGCTATTTCAAAACCTTCAATTTGACCACTTTCCTCTAGTTGCTGCAAACAAAATTCTAAATCAAATTTCAGCCCCAAAGCGCTCTGATAGCGGTCTTCAGCATTTTTCGCCATCAATTTGCTAACAATCTCCGAGAGTACCGGCGGGATTTGCGGATTGACTTCATGCAGCGATGGCGGCTGCTTGGCAATATGAGAGTGTACTAATTCCATCGCATCGTTGGATTGAAACGGCAATTGTCCCGCCAGCAATTCATAAAAAGTCACGCCCAAAGAATAAAAATCAGTGCGGTAGTCAATGCCGCGATTCATCCTGCCGGTTTGTTCGGGAGACAAATAGCCTAATGTGCCTTCGATCACGTTAGGATTCATCAGGGTTTGAGTTTCCCTGGGCAGCAAAGATGCAATACTAAAATCAATCAGTTTGACTTGTCTTGTTTGGGGATTAATTAAAATATTGGGGGGTTTAATATCTTTATGAATTATCCGGTGGCGGCAAAGTATATCTAATGTATTGCTGATGTCGATCGCCATTTGCAAAAAATCCCTCAAATTCGGTAGAATTTCCCCTTGTTCCGTCCATGCCTGGAGAGAGATTCCCCCGAAGTCTTCCATGATCAGCGCATAGCTGTTTTGGTAAGCTTCTAAGCTGTAGGTTTCGATGATTCCGGGTAAATTGAGGTTTTTGGCGATCGTGTACTGATTGCGAAATTGCACCAGTTCGGTGAAGCTGGGATACTCGCTCCTCAAGACTTTGATGGCGACGGGCCGTTTGTCGCACAAGCGAGTTCCGCGATAAACTAGGGTGCGAGTGCCCGCATAAATGCGATCGAGCGTTTGATAACCTGTCAATGTAAAATTTAGAGTAGTCATACTTTTATTATTATTCACCTCATCTCCGGGCTATTTGTAGCTTAACAGAAGCAAATAGAGTTTCCAACTCCAGTGATTGTTAAGTATAATTAGTATAACGTAGATCGCTCAATAGGTGTGATTCATGTCACTGAAATAAGGTAATTTTTAAACTCAATAAATTCTCTTTTCATTAAAACTTAAATAGCCAAAAAACTTAAATAGCCAAATCCATATTGGAATCGTGAATAATAAAGTTTGATGAGCGGATTTTATAAATATAGGACGATCCACTAAATATTTACTAAACTACTTACGTACATTCACTACTTTTGCTAACCGCCACTAAATATTAATGCTTATTCAACCTCACTGATAATTTTGCAGACAGGCCTTGACACCTACAAAAGCGTGTGTCATGATAGAGTTGAACAATAGGTCAACATAGGTGAAAACTATGGCACGGCACTTCAAGCAATCATCTCAGGTCAAAAGTTCCAGCAGCCAAACAGCCTCCAATACTCGCACCAAATTTACCCTCTACAATTTTGCCGGAAACGAAAAGGCATTCTATTTAGTCGATCGCATTAATCTCGAAAGAACACCAGGCGATATCCCGGAAAAATCAGTCGCCCACAGCATCATCATCATCGATCGTTCCGGCTCAATGTATTATGACTTAAAACCGCTGAAAGAAACCCTAATCAAGCTTTTGACCTTAGACGAATACAACAATTACCAGCTCATTGTCAGCCTAATTTCATACGCTGACAATGGAGACGTAATTTGTCACTTCCAGCGAATTCCGATTCAAGAAGTGATGAAGTTTGACTCTGAATACATCAAAGAAATTAAAAAAATCCACACCGCTGGCTGTACCTGCATCTCGCAGTCGATGCAGCTTGCTAAATCTCTGGTGAAAGCAGGAGAAGTGACAGCGATCAATTTGCACACTGACGGCTATGCAAATGACCCAAGTGCCAATTCAGAAGCTGCAACACTAGGGAAAATTTGCGAAGAACTAAAAGACATGGATGTGTTTGCCAACACGATATCCTATGCCTCTGCTGACTTCAAACTTCTCTCGAAAATCGCCAACACCTTATCGGGAAATTGCATCCGCGCTGGCGAAGTCAAAATGGTTTATGATGCTCTTTATGACAGCACAAAACTGTTAGGTGGTTCCGTGGCGCCGCCGCTGGAAGAACCGTTAATTAAGGAATACGATTATCAAGTTTTTGTTTCCAAAACGGGCAAAAAAATCAACGGTTCATCGAGTACGCTGAAAATTTGCGGGCTGAAAGCAGACGATGCAGGACTGTTTTACAAATATCAGCAAGTCACCCAAGCTGAATATGACAAACTAGAAGTTCCGGTTGCTCAAATTGATGAGTCGGTGTTTGCTTTTGCGAAAGCTAACCTCGCTGATGGTAATTTAAATACGGCGAAGTATGCGCTGGCGAGCACCTTCGATGCTACTTTGACGGAAAAACACGCTAAAGCTTTGACAAATGCCCAAATAGCGGGGTTTACGGAGGATTTGGAACAGGCTGTGTTTGCGCCTGATGTGTTGCAAAATCATGTAATTGGCGATCGGGTAAAAGTCAGCGATAAAATTTCCCTGCTGGAGTTAATCAAGATATTGGAGGAAAACAGCAACAGCATCATCATCAACTTGAAACACTTGCAAGAAAATTATCAGCGAAAAGGTTTGAAGCGAATTGAAGGAAAGCGAGACGAAAACGGCAACCTTGTCAAGCCTTGGCTGAAAACAGAATTTTTAGATGGCGGCGAATACGTGCAAATGGGTTCATTTGCAATCAATCAAAATACCGCTACCATCAATATGCTGATTGCCAGAAAAGTTAAGCTTGTAAAAGTTGAGGATGGAAGTTCAATAACTGAAGTTGCTGGAATTCTGGTAACAGACCTCAATACTTTCAACAACTATACCATTGTCAGCGACGGCGAAGTTAATATCAAGTCGCTGCGAACCAAAATCAGCAGCAAAGCAGTTTTTGATTTGCTCAAAAAATGCGGTGTCCTTGAAAAAGAGGGTTCGCCTGCGGGAGATTTTGACTTCCATTCAGAGTATGATATTAACTTAGATAATTTACCGCTAGTGCCTTTTGACGGACGTTACAGCAGCCTTGACGGAGTGTTTGAGGAACTCGCAAACATTAAAATTATCTCCAGCATCCTCTCGGCTCATTTGAAGGAAGAATCCGAGGCTTACACGGCCCAACAATTGGAAGAGTTGAAGCAGCACTATCTGTCGAAAAGCCTGTACATCAACTTTCCGACGACGACGGAGTACACAGAGTTGAAAAGTGCGATCGCCAATGGTACAGTAGATTCGCGAGTCAGCTACAAAATCGACATCGGCAGCAAAAACATCCTCAACTTCGGCAAATTGCATTCAGCCAACAAATTTCTCGATCGCCTTTATGAAGTTTACCACAAAAACACCGGCGAAAAGCTAGCAAAACCCACCTTCGACATCACCTTAGACGAGCCAGTCATCTTCGCCCACAAAACAGTTTCAGCCCGCACCAAAATCACCAAAGTTGACGATTTAATGAAACTGATTTTCGATGAGTTTCTGGGGTTAGAGAATAACGGAATTGTTGCTACTACCTTAGCCAAAGTGGGTGCAGATAGTTTGCTACGGCTTTTGCAAGCGAAATGGCAGGAAGAAGATGTTAAGCGAGAGGAGTTTGTAGCCGCTTTAGCTAATGCGAATCAGCGGCTGGAAACCTACGCCGAAAAAGTGTACAGCGAAAAAGTTTCGCCGTTGGTTTTTTATATAGGTTCGACTGGACTTATCCCGGATGAAATGGAAGCAAAAGCCGCGAATGCTGAGGAAATTAATTCTAAATACGGCAACTTGCAATTTTCTAAAGATGAGCAAGAGGGGATGTTTTTTGAAGTCGGCGACTGCATTATCAGTGTGTATGCTAAGAATGAGTATTTCACGGTAGGAAAGTAGGAATTAGGGTGGGCAAATGCCCACCTTGGTTAAATATGGGTGATTGAAATGAAATGCAAAGGCGTAGTCGATGGTAACAAATAAAGACTAAACTCTTTAGACTGTCCTAATTATCCCAATGTTTGTCATTAAGTTGTCTCAAAATAAATTATGTTGGGAAGTTTCTCTGAAAGCAGCGAACCTATGATTATCCTCGATCGCGAGGGACGAGAGTATCGGCTGAAATTAGCCGTGGACGAAGACCAATATTTTATTGCCAAGCTCCTGTACCGTAACAGGGAAGTTGGTATAATTAATTGCGTTTTTGATCCGCCAGGTGAATTGGTGATAGGCGATCTCTTGATTCGCAATGATATAATTCACACTCCACCGCACTTATTGGCATTTCTTCCGAGGTGGCTAGTCAAGCGCAAGCCAATCGATTATCGTCAAAAAGGGTTGGGAACTCACCTGTTACAGTTTGCAATAGCGATAGCTCGTCAACGGGGATGTAGGCGGATCTACGGTTCTTTAACTCAAGAAGACATCAACAATAATCCCAACCTTGTCAAATGGTACAATAAGCATGGATTTCAGATACTTCCACCTTCAGCGGAGAACATCGACACCGCAGTTTTCGGAATTTCTATGGATTTAGAAGGGAAATCAAGTTAATTACGTCAAGTGGAGGAGCGATCGCCATGCTACAAATATAGCGATCGCACTTCAGAGGTGTTGTCACCCCGGAACTCGTCATAACTGACCTTTAACCACCAGATAAATCGAGCCTGGTAGCCAGAAGCCGAGAGTGATCGGAAATTGAGAAAAGTTACCTCTATGAGCGCCGTCTATAAGATTAAACACGCAACCCGCTATACCGATCGCTCCCAAAACTCGTAAGGTTATAGGACGAGAGTTGGGAAAGAAACAGATACCGACAATCACACCAAGCACTCCCACAAGAACAACACATCCTTCAATAAATTTAGGGCGCTGATCGGGAGGTAAGACAGCAAATCTGTCTGGTATCAACATGAAGAAGGAAATCCCTGCCAAGATGGTGAGGATACCGAGGATATTCCAAGTTGTTTTACTCATACTTTCAGCGTATACTCACTTGTACCAAAGTGATATTTTATTACTTAAAACGGAATTTCCTCATCTTCATCTTCCACAGTCTTAGCCGTCATCCGCCAACTGGTAATATACTCGATTTGCACATCAATTTTATTAATTGCTTCCCCTAACTGCCTTTGAATGTATTGAGTCAGCGTCACCATAAAATCTAACTCAACTCCCGCAGATTGCACAAGTTGAGCCAAGCTAGCAAAATCCGCCTTCAAAATCGAGGAACTCGATAACTTAAAATGCGGAGTATTTCCCTTATTCTGCACTAACATTGCTTTTTTAATTCGTTCTTTCAGATGCTCAACTTCTGAATCCAGCAACTTCCATTCAGGCAAAATTTCTTGATACCTTTCTCCCAGAAGTGTTAAATCCTCACTCTCCGGTTGCGGCACAATTTTCTTAGTAGTTGATTGACGCCGCTGCTTGATAATAGAATTCAACCGCCAACTAGCAATATCTTCAACTTCCAAAGATGGATGAGCGATGACTTCCCCTAACTGTTTTTGAATTTCTTTTGTCAGCGTCACCGGAAAATTTAACTCAATTCCCTCAGTTTGCGTCAGTCTCGCCAGCGTGAGAAAATCAACTTTCATCGTTATCGAACTGGAAAGCTGAAAACAAGAACTATCTTTGAGCTTTTGCGCCATCATCGCTGCTTTAAATCGTTCTTTAACTTCAGCAATTTCTGAATCTAGCGGCTTCCATTGAGATTCTATTTCCTGATATTTTTCCCCCAATGCTATCAAGTTTTCCGTTACAGGTTCGGGATAACATTGGGCAATAATTTCTAGCAGGCGCTGATGAACTTGAGCTAAATAAACCGCGTCCATCTTGGCATATTCTAGCTGCTTTTTGGTGAGGGGACGCTTTGCCCAATCTCCACCCTGTTCTGTTTTATCTACATAAGCAATGCCGCAAAGTGTTTCGATTAATGTTTTGAGCTGTCGGTTGGGTAATGGCAGAATGTAAGCTGGAATCTGTCTCGACATTTTTAATGTGCAAGTGACATTTTGAGCGTCGTCATTGCCCAGAAATCTGATATCATAGCTGGAATTGTGCAATACTTTTTCAATATTTGGATTTACCATAATTTGGCTGATGAAATCTTTTGCCAATTCAGGTTTATCTAATACATCTAGTAAAAAGGTGGCATCTCCCGTCGCATCGGTGGAGTCTGCTAACACTTGAATTAGAGATAATCTGGGATTAGATTTATAGTCTGCTATTTCTGTGTCAACCCACAGGATTTTAGCTTGTGAAAATTTAGCGATGAGTGATTTGATGTCGTTCGGTGCTGTTAAATAAGGCATTTTTACAGACTTTTGCTATTAACTTTGCGTTTATATCATGCTATAGCAATTATCGTGTCAATTGTCAATGATTCCAGCGCCGGATACACGCAGACTTCAGAAACTCGGTTTCTTGAGTGATTTCTCATAGCATTTTTCAAAACTTATGCAACAGTAGTCGTAGGGTGCGTCACCATTAAAAATCCCTAGATTCTATCGAAAATCTAATGGCGACGCACCTTAGATCATTTATTCAAAAGCTTGCTACAACAAAAATGTTGCGTTTGTTTCCTTAGCCACGGATGGAATAGGTGCGTCGCTATTAGATTTTCGCTCTTTCTTGAGGATTATCGATGGCGACGCACCCTACGGCTAATTTCTATGTAGCAATATTTTTCATAATTGGTATTACTAAACACAAAAATTGTAGAAACCGGGTTTCTCGACTCCAGTTTTAAAACAGTAAGTAAGGTGCACCGAAGCGCACCCTACAAACTATTAACCTGTTACTCTTCTGCCGCTTCCTCAGATTCCGATTCTTCGATCGACTCTTCACCCGCAGGCGGCACCAAAGCCACAGCTACGATCGAATCATCCTCATCCAACCGCTGCACCCGCACGCCCGTTGCAGTGCGCGATTGCCTAGAAATTGCACTTACAGCCTGACGGATAATAATACCTCGGTTGGTAATAATCATCAACTCATCGCTGTCGTTGACAATTCGCAGCGCTGCTACCTGATCCTTGCCCTTTTTAGACTTGAATTTAGTAGCCGTCAATCCCTTACCTGCGCGTCTTTGCAGGCGGAATTGAGAAACTGGAACCCGCTTGCCGTAGCCGTTGGTTGTGATTACCAACACGGAAGGAACTTCGCTGCTAACTGCGATAATTTCTTCGGCTGGTAGTTCTAATTCTTCCTCTTCCAATTCTGCATCTTCAGTTTCCAATTCAGCTATTTCGTCGGCTCCCTCAAATTCCGAATCTTCAGTTTCTAACAAAGCAATTTCTGCTCCCTCAAATTCCGAGTCTTCAGTTTCTAACAAAGCAATTTCTGCTCCCTCAAATTCCGAATCTTCAGTTTCCAGAGCGGCAATTTCGGCAACAATTGAACTCGGCAGAATGTCCATGCTGATCAACTCATCGCCCGATCGCAATTTCATTGATTTTACACCCCGCGTCGCGCGGCCAACAGGGCGCAACTGTTCGTGATTGGTGCGGAAATGAATCGCCATACCTTGGCGTGTACCGATGATGATGCTGTCACCAACTTTTGCTCTCCGTACCCAGCGCAATTGGTCGCCTTCTTCCAGAGAAATCGCGATTAAGCCATTAGTGCGGATGTTACCAAAAGCAGAAAGTGCGGTTTTCTTGATGTAACCGCCGCGAGTTAGCATCACCAAGTATTCTTCACTGGTAAATTCTGTCACTGACACCATAGAAGTGATTTTTTCTTCTATAGGAATCGGCAACAGTTGCACCACGGGAGTACCGCGCGCTGTCCGCGAACAGATGGGGATTTGATAAGCTTTGACAGAGTAAACTACGCCCCTGTCACTGAAGAACAAAACGCTGTCATGATCGCAGCAAGAAAGGAAATGTTCGACTCCATCATCTTCCTTCATTTTCGCGCCTGCTTTGCCGCGAGTAGCGCGACTTTGGGCCTCGAAAGTGCTGACCGGCATCCGCTTGATGTAACCTTGCTCTGTGATCAGAATAATTGCTTGTTCGTTGGCAATTAAATCTCTTTCATCTATCTCTCCTTCGGCGTGTTCGATGACGCTGCGTCTAGGAGTTGCGATTTTATTTTTGATTTCGACAGCTTCAAATTCGGCGATTTCTAAGATGCGTTCCCGGCGCGCTAAGATATCTTCCAAATCGGCGATTTTTATTCGCAGTTCTTCGTGTTCTTGCTGGATTTTCTGCGCTTCTAATGCTGTCAAACGCCGAAGCTGCATTTGCAGAATTGCGTCTGATTGCTGTTCGGAAAGACCGTAATTATCGATCAGTTCCTGTTTCGCTGCTGCGGAGTCGGCAGCGGCACGAATTAGGTGAATAATTCCGTCTAAGTTGTCTAGGGCAATTAACAAGCCTTGCAGGAGATGGTCGCGTTCTTCTGCTTTGCGGAGTTCGTATTGAGTCCGGCGAGTAATTGTCTCAATGCGGAAGTCTAGGAAGACATTGAGGAATTGGGAGAGCGTAAGTAGTTGGGGTTCCCCGTTTACTAGCGCTAACATATTGGCTCCAAAGTTGGCTTGGAGGGGTGTTTGTTTATAGAGGTTGTTGAGGACGACGCGCGGATAAGCGTCGCGCTTGAGTTCGATCACGATTCGCATTCCGTCTCTGTCGCTTTCGTCGCGAATGTCGGAAATTCCATCTAATCTTTTGTCGTTGACAAGTTCGGCAATTTTCTCAATTAGCGCTGCCTTGTTTGTTTGGTAAGGCAATTCGGTGATAATAATTGCTTCTTTGTCGGGGCGGCCGGGATGTTCGATGGTTTCAATGCCGGCGACTCCGCGCATTGTAATCGAACCGCGCCCGGTGGTGTAAGCATCGCGAATGCCGCCTCTCCCCAGAATTTGCCCTCCGGTGGGAAAGTCCGGGCCGGGGATGTACTGCATCAATTCCAGGTCGGTCATTGCTGGATTGTGGATTAGCGCTACCAAACCGTCAATTATTTCGCCCAAATTGTGCGGTGGAATGTTGGTTGCCATTCCTACAGCAATCCCGGAGGAACCGTTGAGCAAAATTTGGGGAATGCGTGCCGGGAGTACGAGGGGTTCTTGCTGGGAACCGTCGAAGTTGTCGCCGAAATCTACTGTTTCGGAGTCGATGTCGCGCAGCATGGAGTCGCTAGTCAAAGCTGTGAGGCGACATTCGGTGTACCGCATGGCAGCGGGCGGGTCGTTGTCAACGGAGCCGAAGTTGCCGTGGCCGTTGATCAGGCGTTCCCGCATGGAGAAATCCTGAGCCATCCGCACCAGCGCATCGTAAACCGCTGTATCTCCGTGCGGGTGATATTTACCCAGCACCTCCCCGACGACGCGGGCGCATTTGCGGAATGGTCGATCGGGAGTCAAGCCCAATTCGTTCATGGCGTAGAGAATGCGTCGGTGAACGGGCTTGAGACCGTCCCTGGCATCTGGTAGCGCCCGACCGACTATTACGCTCATGGCGTATTCCAAGTACGATCGGGACATCTCACCACCCAGATCCGTCGGGATTATCCGCGACTCAGAGATACTCATAGGTTGAAAAACTCCGTTAAAACTTTAGATTTGACCGCTATAAATCCCAAAATGCGATAAAATCGATTTGGATTCAGTAGAGTTGCCAAATATTGCAAATTACTCCTAAAATTATATCACAATTTGCCTTGGATTTTATGGGAAAGTTGCCAGAAAAATTAAGGGACGAAACCAGGACAATTGATAATTTGACAGTTGGTGATTTAGTCATCAATTGGCAAAAGCTAGAAAGGGTTTTTTAGGGGGAAGGCTTTCATGCTTTGGTGAGTTTTTTTGAGGGTGATCTGAAAAAATAAAATGGTTGCCCGATCGCAATTTTAATTTCCCAAAACCGAAGGCCTTCTTAAAGCAAACTAAAAATCTAAAATCTAAAATCTAAAATCTAAAATCAGCCGATGCTACCCGTCATCTACTCCGAAGATTTCTTGCTGCACAAGACTGGAATGCTTCACCCAGAGCGACCAGAACGTTTAACGGCGATCGTCAACGCTCTGAAAGCTGCTCCTTGGGCGGCTCAAATTGAGTGGCAACTGCCCACCCCAGTGGCGCAGCGCGAAAAAGCACTGTTCTCGGCTATCAAAAAAGTTCACTCGCAAAGATACATCAAAGAAGTGGAACATTTGGCTCATCGGGGAGGCGGATACCTCGACGGCGATACGCCGATTTCTGCTGAAAGTTACGACGTAGCACTGCTAGCGGCGAGTGCTTGGCTCGATGGGGTCGATCGAGTGGTGGTTGCGGGGGAGCCGGCTTTTGTGCTGGCCAGGCCGCCGGGACACCACGCCGAAAACGCCCGCGCGATGGGTTTTTGCTTGTTTTCCAATGCTGCGATCGCTGCTCACTACGCCCTAGAACAGCCGGGAATCAATCGTGTCGCCATCCTCGACTGGGACGTGCACCACGGTAACGGCACTCAATCGTTGGTGGAAAACTGTCGCCAAATTGCCTACTGTTCCCTGCACCAATCTCCTTGCTATCCGGGAACCGGAGATGCCGACGAGCGCGGCAGCTACGACAACGTGCTGAACATTCCGCTGTATCCGGGCAGCGGTATAGCTGAATATCGGAGCGCTTTTGAATCTCTTGTGGTGCCGTTTTTGTCAAAATTTCAACCGGATTTGTTGATTGTCAGCGCCGGTTACGACGCTATTGTCTCCGATCCGCTGGCGAGTATGAATCTGGCCCCGTCAGATTTCGGTACTTTTACCGGATATTGCTTGCAAATCACCAGCCGCCTCGCCTTTGGTTTGGAGGGGGGTTACGCGCTCAAAGAATTGGCCGAGTCCGTGGTGGCGACTATTGAGCGATGCCTCAATTAGCTGGAAAATTGGCATAGGGAAAAATAGGCTTCTTGCAAAAGTCCTTTTAAGTAAATTTTCGGACGGGCTCTCCGGCCCATCCCACAAGAGAAAAAACTTTTTGTGGGATGGGCCGGAGAGCCCGTCCCAGCTATTTTTGCAAGAGGTCTAATGATGTTGAGAACCGATTAGAACGGGATTGAGGGCTTTTGAGGGCGATCTGGAAAGCTGAGATTTATCGCTGTCGCGATCGACCCTCTGCCCTCCTTCCCTCTTCCCTCTCACCTCTTCCTTCTTCCTTCTTCCCTCTTCCTTCGATCAACTGTCAACTGTCAACTGTCAACTGTCAACTGTCAACTGTGACAAGCATCACAAATTTAAGAGATCCAAGTCACTGGGCATCAAAGTCTTGGTCACAGATTTTTAACCAAAAAATCACACTGTGTCAATGTTTTCGATCGCCTTTGAAGTCGCTCCCAGAGTGCATAATACAAATACAACAAGCCTGTAAAAATTTTATCTGTCTCAATCAACTAGGAGGTTTATCATGTCAGTATCCCAAATGACACTCGAAGAGTTATTTGGTCAGGTCATGTTCTCCAGCGTCGTGACTCGCCACGACCGGAGACAGCTCAGATCTGCACTCTTAGAAAGAACACTGAATGAAGATGAGTATGCCATCATCAACCGACTGCTGTACAACGTTCGCCGCGGTTGGGTAAAAATTGTCGATTAAAGACGTGGCAGCCACTCCCTTTAGGGGAGTTAATACCATTTTCGATTTTCGATTTTCGATTAAAGAATTGGTAATGACTGATAACTATCGGGGTTGAGAGCACGGGCATACAGTTACATTTTTTGGGGAACTCGTTACAAGTATAAATTGCCACTTCGGGAAGTTTTTTGTGTTTAATACTTGGCTCGAAAGTGTGATGTGTTTGACCAGAGTGTTAATTATCAAAATCTCGCTACACATCAGCCTATAGGTAGAGATAATTATAAAATAACAGGTTTCGGGTGCATCTCTACTTGTTGAAAACTTGTGAGTTTTGAGTTGTTAACTAAAAAGTTATAATTAACTCAAAACTCATAATTTTTTGGATGTGAGATGGGAGATTGGAGAGTGGAAAAACTGATGAATATCAGGGTTGAAAACCGCTATAAAGTTAATATTTTTTAAACTGATATTAAGAATCAAAACTATAAGCAGTTTCCGGTTGAGGAGGAGTGTGCGATCGCCACAAGCACAGGAAGTCGGAATGTGCGATCGACCATTCCGGCAATTTGAGCTCAGAAGTGTCAAAATATTAACAACCAGTTCATCCCCAAAATATATGGCTCCCGCCGTTTTAATTGAAAATCTTCAGAAACGCTACGGCACTGTAGAAGCCGTTAAAGATGTTTCCTTCAAGGTAGAACCGGGGGAAATATTTGGTTTGCTAGGCCCCAACGGTGCAGGCAAAACCACAACCCTGCGGGTACTTTGTACTTTGAGTGCGCCCGATAGCGGACGCATTGAAGTGTCAGGCATTTCTGCTGTCAGCCAGCCGAGAATGGCCAGACAGAAACTCGGCTACGTCGCCCAAGAAGTTGCTCTCGATAAGGTGCTGACGGGGCGGGAACTCCTGCAACTGCAAGCAGCGCTTTACCATTTGCCGCGCCATACCATCAAAGGGCGGATTGACGAAATGGTGAAACTCCTGGGTTTGGAGGAGTGGGAAAATAAAAAGACGGGTACTTATTCCGGCGGTATCCGCAAACGCTTGGATTTAGCTGCTGGGTTGCTACATCAGCCGGATGTTTTGGTGTTAGACGAACCGACTGTCGGACTCGATATTGAAAGTCGGGTGGTGGTGTGGGATTTCCTGCGGCAGTTGCGGGAGGAAGGCACGACGGTGTTGATTACTAGCCATTATCTCGAAGAAGTGGATGCTTTGGCCGATCGCGTGGCGATTATTGACAAGGGTACGGTGATTGCTGAGGGAACGCCGGAGGAGTTGAAAAATCGCGTTGGGGGCGATCGGGTAACTTTGCGAATTCGGGAGTTTTCGCCACTGGAAGAAGCCCAAAAAGCCCAAGCTTTAATGCAATCTCTGCCTTTTGTACAAGAAGTAATTATCAACAGCGCCCAAGGAAATTCTCTCAATTTGGTAGTGGGTGCACAAAGTGACGCGCTTGTCACGATTCAGCAAGCATTGAAAGATGCGGGACTTCCTACTTTTGGGATTGCTCAATCTCGGCCGAGTTTGGATGATGTTTATTTGGCGGCTACGGGCAAAACTTTGTTGGATGCGGAGTTGGCGGCGGCTAGCAACCGCGATTTGAAGGCCGAGCAAAAACAGGCGATGCGGTCTTAAATTATACCAATTTCCCAAAGAGACATCTGTAGGGACACGGTACTCCCTCCGCTACGCTTCGCCCATTGGTGTCAACAATCGCCTGAAAACCTTTGTATCTCTGTTTTGTATCCAAGTCTAGATCCCCCTAAATCCCCCTTAAGAAGGGGGACTTTGAGAAGATTCTTGTCCCCCCCTTCTTAAGGGGGGCTAGGGGGGATCTGGCCTTAATCGCTAGACAGAAGGCCAGAACTACGTTTGACGTTAAGTTGACACGGCTTTGGGCACGGCGCCGTTTCCCTACCCGGGGCGATTCCCTAGGCATAGCTACGCTTAACGCACTTTTTGATGACAAGAAAGGGCGATCGTTTTTTTACACATCCAACACTTGCTCTGCTGTCAGCGCTAATTCGGGGAAAGTTCGGGAAATAATTCGCTCATCTCCTCGAAAAGCCGTCATTTGATAAACGCCATTTTCATCAAGCAGGTAAACAAAAACTGTAGGAACTTTGGGATTACCCAAATAATCGCGACTTCCCAAAGCCAAGTAATCGACAATCCAGTATTCAGAAATTCCCAAACGCTGATATTCATCCAGCTTGTCGATATAATCATCTTCCCAATTTGTCGAAACAACTTCTACAACTAATTGCAGCGGTTCAGTTATGGCTGAGTAGGCGAAAGGCTTCGATTCCCAGAGAGTTTTATCTATTACACTAACATCAGGATGGCGGCCTTGTTCTCTACCATTTGAGGTTAAAGTCCTCACCATAAATCTACCAGATACCCTATAATTGAGGGGGACGCGATCGATTTCTTTATCAAACTGTTTGACAAGGAAATCGGCAATATCCTCGTGCAGTCTTATTGGTAATATTTTCACAATTTCTCCATTAACAAGTTCATAGCGGCCTTCTTCCTCTGGAAGTTGCTTGAGGAATTGCTCAAAAGTGAGATTCTGCTTAATTTGGGTAGGAGTTACGGTCATGGTTTATTCTCATTTAGCTATATTTTTAAGACTATCCTGCAACTATTTTAACATACTCTTTTAACACAGGCGGCATCGTGAAAAAGGTTTCAGCTTCACAGCACAATTTTTCGATCGTTCCGCGTCTTTCTAGGGATTGTATTGCTGTAAATGATTCGGCTGGCGATGCTTGACATTTGGCAATCAATTCGGTAAACGAGACAGGTTCGATTTCGTTGCTGATTTGAGCGATCGCCTGTTTCTCTATTTGCGACAATCTCTGATAATGCTGCTGTAATATTGGCATCAATTCGTCGCTTAAAAAGGCTGGTTCGTAACTCAAGTATTGAGCGACTTTCCCGCCGAATAGGTTTTTGATTGTCTGAGCTGTTAATTTTAAATATAGTGGATTGCTGCCATAAAAATTTATCAAAGTCGGCCATTTTTCCTCATCGAGTAGACTGCTATCTTTGAGGATGGCGCTGGCGGCTACTTCGCTTAAACCGTTTAATTGTAAAAAGCGTACTTCTGAGCGATCTGCGGTGAAGGTGAGAATGTCTAAGGGTGCTTCCCAACTATTGAGGATTAAGCAACTGTTGTGGGGAAGTTTGCCGATGAGGTTAAATAGGGTTCCGTAATTTTCATATCCGGGTTTATAATGTCCTGCTATTTGTCCGCTGCTGAGAATTGTTTGTACGTCGTCTAGGATGATCAGGCAGCGGTGCGATCGCAATTTGTCGATTAGCAGCGATAGCAGTTCATCGGTGCTGGCTGGCAATTCGATTTCTGGTAGATTAGATAAAAATTTAAGTAGGCTTTTTAGGGTATTAAAGAGGGTTGGGGATGTGCCGAGACTTCGCCAAATTACATATTCAAATTGATGCTGGATTTGTGGGAGGAGGTTGAGTGCGAGATTGGTTTTGCCAATTCCGCTGAGTCCTAATATTGCGACTAGGCGGGTGCGATCCTGTACGATCCACTGTTGTAGGGTGGCGAGTTCGGATTTGCGATCGTAAAATGAGCTGATATCTGGTGCGTCTCTTAAGTCAAGTCGCGGTTTCTGTTGCGTGTCGTCTTCATTTGAGGTTTGTGTTGGGGGTGAGTTTTTTGAAGTTTTGGGATGGTGTAAGGTTTCTGTGCAAACGTTTATATTCCCTTTTTGGACAAGGTTAAAATGACCGGAATTTGAAATTTTAGAAATTTGATACCTTTCCATCGCAGAGCAAAAATTTGATTTAGTGATATTTTCCTCTAATACTTGTGAAAATAGTTGCCATAACTTTGAGGCAACATTTCTGATATTGCGTGGAGTAGAGTAGGATTCTTTAGCTATTTGGGGGTAAGTTTTACGTTGCCAAGCGCCCCGTACTACTGCCCGTTGGAGATCGTCCAAGCGTTTGCCCGTTTTATCAAAAACAAGGTTGTCAGCAAATCTTAAGATTTCTTCAGCATCCATTGGCTAAATAGTCGGAGGTTGTAGGAATTTTTTCCTATTCTATCAGAATTTTATGACATTTAGTGACACACCTGGCAAAAAGTGACAATTTATAACCTTAATTATTAAACAAAATTGCTGAAAGTTTATGGCATTTTATGACAATTTAAAACTGGAATTCACAGACTAAATTGTGTTGTGATAAACAGATAGTTGCCTCATCTTTTGACACAGGTATAAATATATGGATGAATTTTGGGATGAATTTTGCAATGCTATAGCTGGTGCGCTTGGTGAACTTTTCGTCAAAGCATTATTTACTAAAACTGGATTGAAAGTAGCACTTTCTGTTATGGGCGTAGGAATACCATTGGTTTATTATTGCAACTTGTCGCTGGTTGAATCTCAAGCAACAAGCATTGTCAAAGCTCAGTGTCGCAATAACTGGTATTTTTATTACAAAAATGGGAGGATGCCTTATAGAGGTAAAGCTTTGGGTAGCAACAAGACTTACAATTTCAAGGTTGTATCTACACGGTACAGTAATGTATCAATAATAGCCGCTCAGTCTATAAAGTCAGATTTCAGCAATTTTGTTGGCATTGCTTTTGGACCGGCGAGAAAGCAGGGTTATATGTGCACGATTTGCAAAAGCAATAGCTATTCTAATAGAAATATATCACCCATATTAACAAGTGGTTTACTTTCTTGCCCTAATGGATATCGTCCGGTGGAAAGAATCAAGCCATAAGGTCTAGGAAATACTAGGGATATCCCAAATCATTATGCAACTATATCCTAAGTCTTGACTGCAAAAGAGCGATTGCCCTTTCTTTCCTGAAGTGCGATCGCCCTTTCGCAACAATCTCAAGCCTTCAGACTCAAGTGTAAGTCTGCGACAATCGGCAATTCAAATACATTACTCTCTAAAAACCGCTTGGAGAAAAACATAACTTCTATATTTTCAATTTCCTCAGTTTCAGGATTGAGACGAGCAACAATGCCATAGTCTAGTTCTTGCGATTCTTGTTCTGCATAAGGCGAACATTTATTAATGTACAGAATATCGCCGACAGCATCGTATTTAAAAGTTAGTTTTTCTGCCATAATCTTTTCTTCGGTAACTGTTCAAATTACCCTCTACAGATTATTCAAAAAATCTTCCACTGAAATCCCAGCCTGATTTAAAATGCTTCCAAGAGTTCCAACTGCCAAAGTTTTTCGCTGTACCGGCACAACACAGCCTACCTCGATCGCCCCTTGCGGATTTTCCGGATCATCTACAAGTATTTGTTTCTTCAAAATAACGTGACTTCCCCGCTGGCGAACCCGGACAAACCCTAAGCGTTCTAAAGCACGGATAGCTTCTGCACTACTGACTCTGGGCAGTCTAGGCACTCAACACCTCAAATGTTGTTAGTAAACGCGGGGAAGTTTTAGGTAAAGAGAATTCCTCTAAATAGAGTTCTGTTGCTTCTTTCAGATTGGCGATCGCTTCTTCAATTGTTTCACCCTGGCTAGCAGTTCCCACTTCAGGACATTCTGCCACATAAACATCTTCTTCCCAATAAACGATTGCTGTAAAGATACGAGGCATATTTTTTGCAATACCTACTTAGTTCTCACTCTAATCCTTATTTTAGCACATCGGGCGATCGCCCTTCCTATCCTAAAGCGCGTGAAGCGAAGCTATCCCGTAGGGAATCGCCCTTTCATTAACTACCGATACTCAACTACCGATGCGATCGCTATTGCAATCTCATCCATAGTAGCAGTCGAAACTTCCCCAATCTTACGAATAAACCTTTGTACATCCATACCACGCAATTGCAGCACATCCACAGCCGAAACTTTCGTTAAATTATTAGCACTATCTGGATCAATTCTAACCTGCCAAATATTGCCAATATAATATTCTTTCCAATCTGTGACTGGTGCAATTAATTTAATCGGTAATTTGCCGACACTATCAGAACTTACCACCACAGCCGGACGAATTTTTTTAATTTCCGCCCCCACTGTCGGGTCAAAATTAGCAAGCCAAACATCACCACGTTTGGGAAACAGAGAATTAGTAGTCAATTAAGTCTCCTGTCTGTAATTCTTGCCATTCTCTATCATCCTGGTAATGACTTAACATCACCTCAGCCTGTTCTGCTAAAATGCGCCGTCTCTCTTCAATGGGCAATTTTATAAACTCGCGACGGCTGGGGTATTGAGCAACTGAAGGTATTTCTAGAACTTGAGTATCAGACTGTATTTGTGTCTGACACTGATCCAGTGGTTCTAATAGCTGTGACTCTCTTTCAGACTGTTTTTCGCGGCGAACTTCTCGGACAATTTCACAAATCTCCTCGATTGACATCGGATTGGGATCGGGTGGTAATGAGTCTCTACGTCGCCGCAACTCTTCCCAATCAAAACCTGCTTTCAACTTCTGAAAAACAATACTATTTGCTGTAACTGTAACTGTATATTTATCGCCCGATTTCAGTTGACTTTCAATCTCAGCCGGAATTTCCAGCTTACCGTCGGGACTCACAGCAACAGTAATATTAAATTTCCGAATGTATTCTTGCAAGTGTTCAACAACTATATCTTGCACAGTTGGTGGCAGAGATTCCATGATTTTGACCAAAGTGGCGATCGCACTTGATGACATAGCTTTATCCTCCATTGTTTAGCCGAACTATCCCGCAGGGAATCGCTCTTTCAATATATCTAAAGATTCCTCAAAAAATCTTCAACAGAAATCCCAGCCTGATTTAGAATACTTTTGAGGGTTCCAACTGCTAAAGTTTTGCGCTGCACTGGTACTACACAGCCAATCTCGATCGCACCTTGAGGATTCGACTCATCATCGATCGGTAGTTGTTTCTTCAAAATAGCATGACTGCCTCGCTGCCGTACTTGAATAAAGCCTAAGCGTTCCAAAGCGCGGATGGCTTCTGCACTACAGAAGGAGTGGTAGTTTAGGCACTCAATACCTCAAATGTAGTTAGCAGACGGGGGGAAGTTTTAGGCAGAGGGAATTCTTCTAAATAAAGTTCCGTTGCTTCCTTGAGATTCGCGATCGCCTCTTCGATCGTTTCTCCTTGGCTAGCCGTTCCCACTTCAGGACACTCGGCTACATAAACATCCTCTTCCCAATAAACAATTGCCGTGAAAGTACAAGACATTTTTTTGCCAAATTCTTCCTACTCAATGTAGCATATCCAGTAGCGTTAATGAGAGCTTATACTTGATTTTACCACAATATATCCTCTGAAACATTCAAGCAATTTCCTCCGATAAAAGCCGACCATCGTAGCGCTCATACTCATCTTCCAAAAGCCATGAATGAGCCTCATCATAGCTGGAACTTAAAAACAGAGACTTATAGTTTGCTGATGGGTCATAAATACAAAAACCTCCATTCTCTCCACTCACTAACATCACAATACGAGGGGGAAAAATAATCGGATCTACCCACAATTCGATAAATTCCCAATCATTAATTTGTTCGGCGAGGTCTGGTGCGTGGGATAACATGATATTTATCTGTTCCTTTGATAATTTTTATTTCAGCGTAATAAAGGGGAATACTACTACCATCTGATCTAACTTGATAGCCGATCGGATCGTCAAAGTAGAGTCCATAACGTTCGTAGTCATCGGTTTCATCCTCAACTCCTGTCAAATATCCTCTCTCTATAATAGCCTCCGTCACTGCATCTAGTGTAGCTCTGTCATTGAAAACATGAGCTTTTCCCTCTTTCCTTAGCAGTCGTTCCACCTGTGACGTACCGGGAAGATGTTGTCAAATAAACTACTTCTAGCGTCTGGTGTTAGTTCGCGGTTAATGCCACTCATCAACTAATTAGACAGGTAACAGGACATTCAGTTTACCAAAACCCTACACAAAGCCCGATCGCCCGCCCAACACCACCAATACCTCCAGACTTGCTACTGTAAAGAGAGTTAGATTTAATCAAAATCAGCGCAAGCAATTATGAGCGGTACTGTCACATCCCCCAACAACCTCAACCAGCAACGATCGCCCTTAACGGCTGTTACACCCCCCAACAGTTCCCTGCTGGCCGACTTTATACAAGAAACACTCGCCCTAACCAAGCGCCTGTTTATTCAACTACAGCGCCGCCCCTCGACGCTAGTTGCAGGAATCATTCAGCCGCTGATGTGGTTGGTTTTATTCGGAGCTCTGTTTAAAAATGCACCCGCCGGCTTGTTCGGCGAAAGCCAGAATTACGGACAATTTCTCGGCGCCGGTGTGATCGTGTTTACTGCATTTGCAGGCGCGCTGAATGCCGGTTTACCGATTATGTTCGATCGCGAATTCGGATTTCTCAACCGCTTATTAGTCGCGCCCCTGGCTTCGAGATTTTCGATTGTCCTAGCTTCCGCTATTTTCATCGTCACCCTCAGCTTTATCCAAACAGGCGCAATTGTCACGGCTGGAGCATTTTTGGGTTCTGGATTACCTGGAATTGCCGGACTAGGTGCGATCGCCCTGATTGTCCTACTATTAGTTTTGGGAGTCACCGGTTTGAGTCTCGGTTTAGCCTTCGCCCTCCCCGGCCACGTAGAATTAATCGCAGTGATTTTTGTTACCAACTTACCGCTATTGTTTGCGAGTACAGCTCTTGCGCCGCTGTCGTTTATGCCACACTGGCTGCAAGTTGTCGTAACACTCAATCCGCTCAGTTATGCGATCGAACCCATCCGCTACCTGTACCTGCACAGCGATTGGTCGCTAGCTAGCGTTGTGATGCAAGCTCCTTGGGGTACAGTTACCTTTGGAGGATCGCTATTGGTGCTGCTAGTGTTTGATTTGGTGGCGCTGCTGAGCATTCAACCACTGCTACGACGACGGTTTGCTTAGATGCAGACGGCGGTTTCAACCGCCAGAAAGTCAAACGATGTCCGCCTCCACGGTGTAAAGAAAATAACGTAATTTCAACTGCCCGGTCTTCTTCAACCCGCGGAGGCGGGTTTTGTCTGTGTAGACGCGGTTTCAACCGCCCGGTCTTCTTAGCAATTGTTTTTTTGAAAGTAGAACTAATAAATCATGAACAGCAAAACTTCTAAATCAAGTAAATTGATGATTCAAATTGCCGCCAGCGCGATCGCCACCTGTGCTCTGTTCTCGCCTCAAGCAAGCTTCGCTCAAGCCAGCGGTTTAAACAATAATAATGCCCAACCGCTGCAAGACTTTCAAACTCAAGACAACACCGACCCTTTTTCCGGCCGCAGCAGCGGTAGCGGAATATTTGACTTAATCCACAGATCCAGATTGGGAGGCGGCCGCAGCATGGAAGAATTTAATACCGAACAGCGCCAAAATTTGAACGATGCGGCCGCAGAATTTCGGAACAAACAGCGCCAACTACTGGAAAAGCAAGCTGTACCTTCTGAAGGGGCGATCGCACCTACAGAAATTATCGCCCCCGTCCCTTAAATTTACAAGTCCTGTTTATTGATTTCTTAGTCCGCGGAGGCGGACATCGTTTGTATAGAAGCGATTTCAATCGCCGAATCTTAATCCTTAAATACCCCGTTTATTTCTTAGTCCGCGGAGGCGGACTTTGTTTGTCTAGCAGCGGTTTCAATCGCCGAATCTTAATCCTTAAATACCCCGTTTATTTCTTAGTCCGCGAAGGCGGACTTTGTTTGTCTAGCAGCGGTTTCAACCGCCGAATCTTATCTAAAAACTTAATCCCGTTCCAACCACGCCCGCATTTTACCCGGATTCAGCAAACCGTAAGGATCGACCAACTCTTTAAACTGCAACTGTTCCACATTAATACTTTTCATCCCTCCATCTTCCAATATATAAGTGTGAGGATTAGCAATCAGTGCGCCTTGCTCTTCATGATAGCGAATAATTTCATTGAGCCGTGATTCCGTAGTGTAGCGAACTATTTGCAAAGCAGCCGCGATCGCCCTGCCGTTCATCCGCAAAAACTCCAAGTGCATCATCACCTCATCCCCATAATAATGATACAGTTCCTCAATTAATTTCAAACCTTTATCTGCGGGAAAAAGCGTTTGTAAATAAGTCAGAGAATGGTCAGCGCTGCGAGCGTGCAGAGTGGTATGATTCCAAGTATATTCAGCAATTGCCGCACCTTTGCTCGCTGCTTGCGCGGTTTTTTGATAGCAAATTGTCCCGCCATATTCGCGCACCAAATCTTGCAGCGGTTCCAGACAAGATTCAGCTACCATTAACAAAGCGCAGTGCTTACCTTCAGGAATTGCATCGCGGAAAGCCGCAAAATAAGCAGGAATTGGCCAAGCACAAACACAAATTAGTTTTTTGATAATTCCATCAGCATCGCCCAAAGCTTGACCGAAGTTTGCCGATGTCATAAAATCGTCAAAAGCGACGATGATTTCCGCCCAAGGATAAGCAGGGGCGAGGGGAATTTCTAACTCAGTAATAATCCCATTTGTGCCGTAAGCATGATTGACTTTCTGCACTTCATCGCCGCGCAATTCCATAACGCGCGGCTCATCTTCCATTGTAACTACTCGCACCGCATGAAGATTTCCCCGATCGCGCAATTGCCCGTAAGTTATCGAACCAATTCCCCCGCTACCGCCGCCGATAAATCCGCCAATCGTTGCGGTGCGATAGGTTGAGGGAACCATCCGCAATTCCCAACCAGTTTTTGGCGCTTGTTTGTCGAAAACCGACATTTTCACCCCCGGTTCTACGCAAGCTAAACCCGGTTTTATCCAGCGGATACTGTTCATTTTGCTGGTATCTAAAATGACGCCGCCCTTGAGGGGAATGCACTGCCCGTAATTGCCCGTTCCTGCACCTCTGACAGTTAGCGGAATTTTGGATTTGACGCAGGCTGCTGCAATCCGCAAAACTTCCGCTTCGCTGGCAGGACGAACTACTAAATCTCCTGTTTTATCACTTAAGAGAGGTTGCAAAACTGGACTGAAGTGATAATAGTCTTGAGATAGCTTGACAACTTGCGCGCGATCGCTAATTATTTCGATTCCCGAGAGTTCCGAAGAAAAAGCATCCCAGTCAATACTTTGAATCGCAGTTGCAGTCATTTTTTTTTCTCCATGCTGGCAGTATTATATATTTTCTCAAGCAGAACTTACTAACATAAAATACTAACTGCAATCTTTCTTTAAGTAGTAAGGTGCGTCCAGGCGCACCCTAAATATAGAAGTTCTGCCTCCCAGACTACTTTTTTCAATTAACCAATCCCCCAAACACCGCCATCCCGTAGTATTTCCAAGGCACTGCAACAGTGTCAAATCTAGCTTTTACCAGCATTTCCAACTGTGCCGAAAGTGTAGCTAGGCGATCGGGACTAGAATATCCGTAAGAGACACTCTTCCCCACATTTGCGCGAATTTGTGCTAAAGTTTCCCCCTGATTTAGCGCCCAATCTTCTCGCGCCGCTTGATAAATATCTTTCATTGCTGCTGATTCTGCTAAAAGAGGATCGGCATTCCAAAAACAGCCACCAGCATTTAAACTTTGGCGAATGCGTTCAAACAATTTCAACTTCATGTCATCCTCAAGATGGTGAATTGCCAGAGATGAAATGCAAGCATTGAATTTATCGCCCAAGCCTGAGAAATTTGGATTGTTAGCCCATTCTCCAAAATCCATTTCTATTCCAGTCCACCGCGCTGCGTATCCTGCCGACTCTATTTTGGCGCGGGCAAAATCAAGCATTCGCGGCGAGTAATCGACAGCAACTATTTCCGCAGACGGGTAGCGTTGGAGAACTTTTAAAGTGAGTTCCCCCGTACCGCAGCCGAGTTCTAAAATGCGGTGGTTTGTGTTAGCAATGCAGTCGGCTAATACATCCAGCATTTCGTCATATTTAGGTAAAAGTCGCCGAATGCCGGTATCAAAATCGGCAGTATTGACGAAAACTTCTCCCGGAAAAATTTCCTTGTTAGTAGGTGAGACAGTAGAGTCAGAATTCACGATCGCCAACCATAGACTACAATTGCTATCCTAACCGAGATAGAACAAAAAATGCGTGAACTAGGGACACGGCAGTGCCGTGTCCTTACTCGATCATCTGTACGTCACTCCACAGAAAACCACTATCAAGTTATGCGTATTCTTACGGATAAGCGAAACACTCGCGGTGAACAATAATTAACCCTCGGTTGCACTCAGAGAGTCTTGCTTTACCCCGGACGCCAGCAAAACAGTCTGAACAAGCAGTGTTATGTTAGTAGTGCATAAATTCCAATCAAGATTAAACCTCACGCTTGAGGATACCATGCGCCAGTTGATTTCTAGAATTCGGGCTGCCATCAGCCAACTAATTTACAAGCGAATTCTGCTTGCGGTGACAATTTTATTTTGTGTAGGTGTAGGAGTCGCGATGGCAAATATGTCTCGTCTTTCCTCCACCCTAATCGAATCGCAAGCCCTCCAAAATGCCACCCTCTATGCCCAAGCTGTTAAAGAAGCCCGCACCCTTTACAGTTCGGATGTTGTCAATCCTCTCAACACTGCTAAAGCGATTAACTTTACCCATGACTACAACCCGACAAAAGTAACAGTTCCCGTACCGGCCACTTTCTTAATAGAACTAGGCAACCAGATTACTAACAAAAATCCCGAAGTATCACTTCGTCTCTACAGCAACTACCCGTTTCCCTGGCGAAGAAAAGAAGGCGGAGCCCGAGACGATTTTGAACGGCAAGCTATTACCTATTTGACAAAAAATCCGACCAAAAAATTTTTTCGCAGTGAGAAATTTCGCGGCAAACCAGCCTTTCGATATGCCGAGGCGGATATTCTAACTTCTAGCTGCGTTAACTGTCATAATACTCACCGTGACAGTCCTAAAACTGATTGGAAAGTGGGAGATGTGCGGGGGATCTTAGAAATTACTCAACCTCTCGATACAATCACTCAAAATACTCGTAGCGAACTGAAAAACCTGTTTTTACTGTTAGTAGGACTTTCCGTTTTAGGGGTGACAGGATTAACTTTATCTATCAGCAGGTTGCGCCAAAATGCTAAACAATTAGAACAGCGGGTCAAGGAACGCACGGCACAATTGCAAGAAACTAATGTAGAATTGGTCAAAGAACAGGAAAAGTGCGATCGCCTGCTGCTCAATATTTTACCCGAATCCATTGCTGCCAAGCTAAAAGACGGTCAAAGCAGTATTGCTGACGGCTTCGCAGAAGTCACGATTTTGTTTGCGGATATCGTAGGCTTTACCGTGCTTTCAGCACAAATATCTCCCGAAGAATTGCTCAAGTTCCTCAACGAAATTTTTTCAGCCTTCGATGGTTTAACGGAAAGGTATGGGTTGGAAAAAATCAAAACAATTGGAGATGCTTACATGGTAGTGGGAGGTTTGCCAAATCCCAGCACCAACCACGCGGAAAGCATTGCGGAAATGGCTTTAGATATGCAGGAGGAATTAGCAAAATTTAATGCCAAACATCATGCAGGAATTAACATTCGCATCGGCATCAATACCGGGCCTGCAATTGCGGGGGTTATTGGCACTAAAAAATTCATTTACGACCTCTGGGGCGATGCCGTCAATACAGCAGCCCGCATGGAATCCCACGGGATTGCAGGCGCGATTCAAGTCACACAATCAACTTACGATATCTTACAAAATAAGTATCGGTTTGAAGACAGAGGAATTATCCACATCAAAGGCAAAGGCGATATGAATACTTATCTGCTTGCAGGCAGGCTAGTCAGCGCAGTTTCGGTTTAATTTGTTTATTATATGATTAAGAAGACTGGGCGGTTGAAACCGCTTCTACACAAACAAAACCCGCCTCCGCGGGTTGAAGATGGGGCGGTTAAAATTACGCTATCTTCTTTCTTCAGTCCGCGGAGGCGGACTTCGTTTGTGTAGGCGCGGTTTCAACCGCCGTCTTATCTTCGTTGACTGGGTTTATTTTTCCGATGTCCTAAATTAGCCATTTGTGCAATAGTAAATTCTATGTCAGCGCGCCTTCTATCCTTCTTAGATTTTTTCAAATCTCGCTTGTCTAGGCAAATAGCTTTGTGGGTATTTGCTAGCATTCTAGTAATAGAGGCAATTATTTTAGTTCCCTCTTATTTTCGGCGCGAAGATGAACTATTAATGCAACTAGAACAAGTATCTCGCGCTACTGTTGATTCCCTAGTGTTTTTGCTCAAACAAGATATCTCCGATCGCACTTTATTGGATACAAAAGTAAAAAATGCCATTAAAAGGTCTACAACCATCTTAGGATTATCTATTTATCTACATGGCGAGCTAATATATACATTTGGCGAACCACCAGAAATTAGTTTATATCAAGTCAAAAAAGAGAGGATGTTACGCAAACACGATCTAGATAGCAAACGCTATGATGTTGCTTTCAGTGATGCTTATCTTGGAGAGAATTGCATATTAATTGTTCGCCACGATGCTTCATCTGTCCAACCAAAATTGTACGCATTTATCTGGCATATTGCAATTTTAGTTGTGATTATCACAGTATTTGTGACTTCTGTAACCATGCTGTTTTTAGGTGGCACAGTAATTGCACCTATTTTGAGACTGCGGGATGATTTGATAGCTGCGGGAGATGCTTTGATCAAAGATCGAGAACCTCCAGCTTTCTACTCTTTTTCTGTCAAGCGAGATGATGAATTAGGAGAAGTAATGGTCGCTTTTAATCAAATGTTTTGTCTAGTATATAAAGAAATAGCCCAACGCAAACAAGCTGAGGAAATATTGCGCGCCGAACAGGAAAAATCTGAACGTTTATTGCTAAATATCTTACCAGAAAGCATTGCCGATCGCCTAAAACAAGGACAGATCAATATTGCCGACGGATTTGCCGAGGTGACGGTGCTGTTTGCTGATATTGTCGGCTTTACCGAAATCTCCTCCCGCACGTCTCCGGCAGAATTAGTCGAATTGCTGAACAAAATATTTTCAGCTTTCGACTGCTTAAGCGAGAAATACGGCTTAGAAAAAATTAAGACGATCGGCGACAATTATATGGTAGCAGGCGGTTTGCCGCTTCCCTGTAAAAATCATGCAGAATCTATTGCCGAAATGGCGATCGAAATGCAGCAAGAAATTCTAAAATTCAGCGACGAATGCGGCGAACCTCTCAACATCCGTATTGGCATTAATACTGGGCCTGTTGTCGCAGGTGTCATCGGCACTAAAAAGTTTATTTACGATTTGTGGGGAGATGCGGTGAATACAGCAAGTCGCATGGAATCCCAGGGACTTCCCGGTAAAATTCAAGTTAGCAGCTCAACTTATAAGTTGCTGTGCGATAAGTATTTGTTTGAAAAACGCGGTAAGATTAATGTCAAAGGTAAAGGGGCAATGACTACTTATTTGCTGATTGGCAGAAAAAGTTAAGTGACAAATTTAACTATCGCCCGGAATCCCCCGATATGGCGGCAGAGGTTGCAGCGCAGCCGCCCGTCGCACCAAATTAGATTTTTTTTGTTAATGAACCGCGAAGACGCTAAGGACGCGAAGGAAGAAAAGAGAAGAGGAAAGAAGAAGGAATAAAAAGTTGATATTTGAGTTATAATTGCTCTATTGGAATGCAAGTTAAGATTAGCTAAGAAGCAGAAGTTATGACAAGTCAGAAAGATAATTATTCGAGTTCACCAATTTGGCAGCCCTTCACGCAAATGAAAACTGCTCCCCCGCCGCTGAAGGTAATTAGCGGTAAAGGATCGCTGCTGGAACTAGAAGATGGGCGACAAATTCGTGACTGTATTTCTAGTTGGTGGGTGACGATTCATGGTCACAGTCATCCGGTTCTGGCTGAGGCTCTTTACGAACAAGCCAAAAAGTTAGAACACGTAATCTTTGCGGGATTTACTCACGAACCGGCGCAGAAACTGGCTGCTAAATTGATAACTCATACGCCTGATTCTTTGACGCGGATTTTCTTTTCTGATAACGGTTCGACTGCTGTTGAAGTTGCTCTGAAAATGGCATTTCAATATTGGCTAAATCTGGGAGAAACTAACCGCACTAGCTTTATTGGTTTTGAGGGAGGTTATCACGGTGATACTGTGGGCGCGATGTCTGCTGGCAGAAGTTCGCTGTGGTGGGAACCTTTTGCACCTTTAATGTTTCCTGGCGATGTTGTGCCTTTTCCTGCGACTTTTGACGGCGATGAGGAGGTGGAAAGCAAGGAGGCGCGGTGTTTGGAGAAACTGGAGTCTTTGTTGAAGCATGGAAAGGGCTATGCGGGCATTTTTATTGAACCTTTGGTGCAAGGTTCTGCTGGAATGCGGATGTGCCGCCCTGAGTTTTTGCGGGCGATCGCACAAATGGCCCGCCAGTATAATGTATTGTTGATTTACGATGAAGTGATGACGGGTTTTGGGCGCACGGGCGAACTGTTTGCTTCGCTTAAATCTGGAACTGCACCGGATATCCTGTGTTTGTCTAAGGGATTGTCTGGTGGCTGCTTGCCACTTTCTGTCACAATGGCATCGGAGGATATTTATCAAGCTTTCTGGCGAGATGAATCGGACAAAGCTTTTTATCACGGTCATTCTTACACCGGAAATCCTTTAGCTTGTGCGGTGAGTGTAGCATCCCTGGAGCTTTTGGAGCAAAACCCAAATATGTATGAAGGGATGGAAAAACTGCACCACAAATACCTGAATCAATGGCTGAGAGATCATCCTAAACTCGAACGGATTCGGACTTGCGGAACCATCGCAGCAATGGATGTGAAAACTGAAGGCGTTTCCGGTTATTTTAATAACATTGGCCCTGTATTGAAAGCGCGATTTCTCAAAGCGGGGTTTTTGCTCCGTCCCTTGGGAAACACCCTTTACGTGATGCCTCCCTACTGCATTTCTCCTGATGAATTAGAATCGATTTATCGCGTGATTCGTCAGGTTCTGGATACTCTGTAAACCCTTAATTTTTAGTAATGAATTTACCCAATTGGAACGATTTCGCTGATGACGCGCTGGCTGGGAAATGTCTTTCTCGCGAGCAATCTTTAGCCGTATTGCGCGCACCGGATGAGGTTTTGCTGGAACAACTAAACGCAGCTTATCGGGTGCGCCGCCACTACTGGGGAAACCGCGTCAGATTGCACTATTTGCTAAACGCTCAAAGCGGCCTTTGTCCTGAAGATTGCCATTATTGTTCTCAGTCCAAAATTTCGACTGCGGAAATTGAAAAATATCCGCTTTTAGCTAAGGAGAAAATTCTGGATGCCGCCCAACGCGCCGCAGATTTAAAAGCTGGTACGTTTTGTTTGGTAATTTCTGGCCGCCAACCTAGCGCATCTACTTTCGATCGCGTTTTGGATGCTGTAGAAACCGTCAAGGCAAATTATAACCTGAAAATTTGCGCTTGTTTGGGATTGTTGAGCGAGGAGCAAACTCACCGTTTGGCTAAAGCTGGAGTCGATCGCGTAAATCACAATCTCAACACTTCCGAATCATACCACACGGAGATTTGCACAACTCACACTTTTGGCGATCGCGTCGAAACCGTCGAAAACGTCAAAGCAGCCGGAATCACCACTTGTTCCGGCGGAATTTTGGGGATGGGCGAATCGGATGATGATGCGATCGATTTAGCGCTGTCGTTGCGGAATTTGGGCGTTACCAGCGTCCCAGTCAACTTTTTCATTCCAATCCCCGGAACGCCCTTTGCAGACGTTAATCGCTTAAATCCCCGCCAATGTTTGCGAATCCTCTGCTTGTTCCGATTTTTGCTTCCCAGCCAAGAAATTCGGATTGCTGGGGGACGGGAGGTGCATTTGCGTTCCTTACAACCCCTCGGACTCTACGCGGCTAATTCTATCTTTGTGGGCGATTATCTGACAACTCCCGGACAAGCTGCAAATCAAGATTGGGATATGATTCGAGATGCGGGATTTGCGATCGAATCTCCCGAAGATGCGGGATTTGCGATCGAATCCCCCGAAGATAAGACGGCGGTTGAAACCGCGTCTACACAAACAAAACCCGCCTCCGCGGGTTGAAGAGACCGGGCGGTTAAGATTACATTATCTTCTTAAGTCCCTCTGAGCTCGGACATTGTTTGTATAGCCGCGAATTCTATTCGCCGGGTCTTCTGAATTAACCATTCGCCCGGTTTTCTTGAATTAACCAATTTCAAATAATATCAGAGGGAAATTATGGACAAACGCGAAGAAATCACGATCGCAGAATACCAGACAACTGCCGAATCTTTCCGAGCAGGAACTTGGCATCACGACGTATCCCAAAATCGCGACGCATTGACCGCTGCCATGCCCCGCAATCCCGGTAAAATTCTCGATATAGGATGCGGCCCAGGACGAGATTTGGTAGCGTTTAAGAGCCAAGGACACACAGTAGTAGGCTTAGATGCAACTCCGGCTTTTGTAGAAATAGCAAAAGAGTTGTCAGGATGCGAAGTTTGGCAGCAATCTTTTCTGGAACTCGACTTACCAAAGGCAGAATTTGACGGTATTTTCGCCAATGCTTCCATGATTCATGTTCCCAGCGACAAGATGGTGAAAGTGCTGCAAGATTTGCACAAAACATTAGTTATTGGCGGTGCAATTGTCATGTCAATGTGCCGGGGAAATTGGGAAGGATACGACGAGCGACCGACGGGAAAACGCTATACTGCGGGATGGGAATATGAAACTTTAGCGCCTTGTTTAGAACAAGCAGGATTTGCAATTGTCAGCCGCTACTACCGCCCCCCTGGCTTACCGCACGAAGCTCAATCTTGGGTAGTAATCGTCGGCAAAAAAAATCTAACGTAAATTGGAAATTGCCAATCTTTCCCCTCTCTTCCTCTGCGCCCTCTGCGCCCTCTGCGGTAAAAAAAAACTAATTCAAAAAATCACAGACGATTGTTGTATACTGTTCCACAGTCAAAAAAACCAATTTCTGCACAAATTCAAACAAAATAAATATGACAGATAAATCCCACATCTTTTTAGCAGGTGCTAGTCGAGGCGTTGGCTTAGAAATCGCGAAATGTCTGGTAGCACAAAATATGCAAGTAACTGCACTTTTGCGATCGCCCGCAACGCGCCCCGAATTAGAAGCAATGGGCATCAAAGTCATGACTGGCGACGCTTTGGACGCTGCGGTCGTGGAAGCTGCAATGGCTGGCGGCGAACCAATTCATGCCGCAATTAGCACCATCGGCGGCTTGCCAAAAGATGGGGAAAGAGCCGATTATTTGGGCAACAAAAACTTGATTGATGCTGCCGTCAAAGCTGGCGTGCAAAAATTTATTTTAGTCTCATCTATCGGTAGCGGTAACACTGCCGCCGCTTTGCCGCCGCAAGCTTTAGAAACTTTGGGCCCGGTGTTAATTGAGAAAGAAAAAGCCGAAAATCATTTGATAGCAAGCGGGATGATTTATACAGTGATTCGTCCGGGCGGACTCAAGTCGGAACCTGCAACGGGTAATGGTGTTTTAACGGAAGATTGCCGGGTGGCGGGAACGATTCACCGGGCGGATGTCGCGCAGTTAGTTTGTCAGTGTTTAGTTTCTGATGCTGCTAATAATAAAGTTTTGTCGGCGGTTGATCAGCAAATGGTTTATGGCAATCTAGAGTATGAAGTATTAGGCTTGGGATAAAAAGACCGGGCGGTTGAAACCGCGCCGACACAGACCAAACCCGCCTCCGCGGGTTGAAGACGGGGCGGTTATAAAATTACGTGATATTCTTCAGTCCGCGGAGGCGGACATTGTTTGTGTAGACGCGGTTTCAACCGCCGTCCGATCGCACTCAAGAATCGAAAGGCTTAATCCACGATCGCCCGTTAGCGAAGCCCTCGAAGAGGATCGCCCAATCCAACACCAAACCCGCGATCGCAAACAATACCACACTCTCAACGCCAACCACCGCAAACGGCAACAACTCCTGTGGGGCGGGCATCTTGCCCGCCTCAAAAGAAAGTCCCCCCTCAAAAGACAATCCAGCATCCAACTGTCCAAAAGCGCGCACCAGCCCAAAAGCCAACACCACACCAGATTTAAGGTGCGGGTTAGTATCGCGGCGGATAGCGTAGCGGTAAGTCACGCCGAATAAGAAACCGCCCAAAAGTGCCATCACTCCTCTGAAGGCAAAATTTAGGTCAATTGCCCTTACCTGCAAACTCGCCAGAGAATCCCACCTCTGGGCTAGGATTAAGCTGTTAACAAGGGCGATCGCCCCAAAACCAAGAAACACCGAAAAAGCAGCAACACTCCCTGCTTTCAAAGATTCTACCCGTTCAGCGAAACTAAAATTTGACGAATCCTTCACAGCACCTTCATTCCAAAAATGGCTCAAATTAAATTATAAGGAATACCCTGAAAACCCTGTGACTTTAGTCCAGGGATGAAAGGGCGTTGCAGGATTTATCCTGCCTATAAAATAACCAATTGCACGAAGGTCTGGCAAGTGTGCTATTATCAAGGAAGTTGAAAGTTGCGAATTTTGAAAAATTCAGTATCTAGCTTAGCAGCAGTACGGATGCTCAAAATAATTAATCACAACTAATACTAAGATTCTGAGCATATTAAATCGTCAGTAACAGACGTTAAAAACCTACCCCCGGACTGGAGGAAAGTCACGACTGAGGAGCTAGTTGTAAGACTAGGATAGCAGACCGCCATTTTTGGCAAAAGGATTGCGCCCGGAAACCCTAGTAATAGGGATATTAAGGCTAAAAAGTCTTAAGAATCCCCGTCGCTTTAGCGCAGGGAGTGTCAACATAAGGGTTGGAGTCACTTTGTACAGTTCGTTCAATAAATAGCTATGGATATTTTGTCACTCGGTTGGGTTTCGGTGCTAGTTTTGTTCTCCTTCTCAATTTCAATGGTAATTTGGGGCCGCAACGGTTTCTAGATTCCAAATAAGACATACGGTTGAAACCGCCCGTTCTTCAACCCGCCTCCGCGGGTTTTGTTTGTGTAGACGCGGTTGAAACCGCCCGGTTTTCAACCCGCGGAGGCGGGTTTTGTTTGTGTAGACGCGGTTGAAACCGCCGAGTCTTTTAAATCCTATTTAACCAAAACTCAATAACAAAAGTTACAAATAATATGACTGCCAAAAAAATATTAATGTTAGTCGGCGACTTTGTAGAAGACTACGAAGTAATGGTGCCTTTCCAAGCATTGCAAATGGTAGGTCATACCGTCCATGCAGTCTGCCCGGATAAAGCCGCAGGCCAAACAATTCGCACCGCAATTCACGACTTTGAAGGCGACCAAACCTACAGCGAAAAACCAGGTCACAACTTCACTTTAAACGCGACTTTTGACGAAATCAACGCCGCCGATTACGATGCTTTGATTATCCCCGGAGGAAGAGCCCCAGAATACATCCGCCTCAACCAAAAAGTGCTGCAAATTACCCGCTACTTTGCCAATAACAAAAAGCCGATCGCATCTATTTGTCACGGCTTGCAAGTCCTCACCGCCGCCGGCGTGCTCGAAGGCAAACGCTGCACTGCATACCCCGCTTGCAGCCCCGACATACTCCGGGCCGGCGGCAAATATACCGAAGTTCCCGTTACGGAAGCCGTAGTCGATGGCAACTTAGTCACCGCCCCCGCGTGGCCTGCCCATCCTAACTGGTTGGCTGAATTTCTGAAGGTTTTGGGAACGAAGATCGAACATTCAGAGAAAGTCGAAGTATGACTATTTTCACAGTCAAAGTTAAACCGAATTCCAAACAGCAAAGCATCGCAGAACAACCAGACGGCAGCCTCACAATACATCTCAAGTCGCCGCCAGTCGATGGAAAAGCTAATCAAGAATTAATCGTGTTGTTGGCGAAAAAGTTTAAAGTGCCGAAATCTGCGATCGCCATTAAATCCGGTTTGTCCTCCAAAAATAAACTTGTCGAAATTGCGATCGAACCTTTAACTTAGAAATAAAGGTAATAACAAATCTATCTAAAGAGGGATATAGACTCAACTTTAAAATCATATATTAATAGTTGTAGAGTTAGAATATAAAATTATGAGCATTGAAAATAGAGTCGAAGCAACAGCGAAGAATATTGAAGGCAAAATCCAAGAAGCTGCTAGCGAAGTTACAGGCAATCAGAAAGATAAATTAGAAGGTCAAGCCAAGCAGGATGAAGCATCAGCAATTCACCTGAAAGAAGACCTCAAAGATAAAGCAAAAGAGATTGTAGACCGAGCTTAGTAACAGTATTCCCTACAAGTTTCCTGCCTACTAAATCCCGCAAACGATATGTTTGCGGGATTTTTTATAATGAGCATAAATTATTTGTACCAATATCTTGGGGCGGGTTTTACCAACCATAATTGCCAAAAACTAACCATCTCATAAACCCGCCCCCACCCAGCCCAAAATTCCGAATTAATTGAATTTAACGGTTGGGCGACGATGCTTAATCGGGGTTATTCGTTGGGTGGGGGCGGGTTTATCAACATTATTGGTGCGTCCCAAAATTCATCGGCGAACCGCCCCTACAGATTCTAGTAATTCATAATGCAAAAGCATTAATTTTGTGGCTGGAATTGTTTCCATTGCATAAGTTGTGCCATCTTGATGAGAAAATTCTACCTCAAAAGCAATGCCATCAAATTCCATCACGACTGTTCCTACTTGTCCTTTATATAATTTAATGATTTGTTTTGTTTCAAAATGGGTTGCTTCTAAATCTTCAGTTAAAGCAACAATATCAAGGTCTTTAATTGTTTTCATTGTTTTTACCTCACTTTTTGACTTGGCTGGGGGCGGGTTGATCAAGATTAGTCCTGGAGGCAGAAACCGGGTTTTTACCGAAATACTGCATCCCAGCCTTTAACTAGGAGTGAAAAACCCGGTTTCTTTGGTTCTGATGCGTCAGTTCTAAAGATTATTGGGCCGTGGCCAAATTCATCGGTGAACCCGCCCCATGCCTCATTAGATTGGCGATTTTCGATTAAAATTACCAATCAATCTAAAATCTAAAATCTAAAATCTAAAATCTAAAATCTAAAATCTAAAATTGCCCCATGCTCATGCCAATAAAAAAGCCAGGGATGGATATCCCCAGCTCGAAACATAGCACAATTAGTTTTGAGAGTTGGTAGGGCGATGTTTCACAATCGACCCCACCCACTTTTACCCAAATTAAATCAGGGTAATGTCAGCAGCCGTAATGCCCGGTCTGCCATTCAGAATTGCCAGCGTCACGCCTGGGTTAGAACCACCAACACCGTCAGGGTCAAATCCTAGTCGTCCGGTTCCATTTTCATAAAACAGGAACGCATCTGATACGGCAGCCCCGGCGGGACCAAACTGGCTAGTGTAAGCCCCATTTTCAAGCACCAAGAACGACCTCGAAGAAAGTCGATTCGTACCTTCGACTGCTGACAAGCCGGGGAAACTGTTGAACTGCAAGATAAACTTGTCTTGCCCGATCGTAAAATCGTTGCCGGGACCGCCGCCGATTCGGTCTGGCTCAGTACCCCCGACGCCCTCGCCGAAGTTGTTGTAGTAGAAGCTGTCATTACCCGCGCCGCCAATCAGGGTGTCAGCACCAGGCCCGCCGCCGAGAGAGTCGTTACCGTCGCCCCCGATCAAATAGTCGTTACCAAAGCCGCCCAGCAGCGTGTCATTCCCGCCACCAGCATTTAAGGTATCGTCCCCGAATGTTGTGTTGGATGAGTCGCCGAACAGTATGTCATCTCCGCTACCAGTAGTGATGACATCAGTGCCGTTGCCACCAATAATGAAGTTGCTGCCTAAGGTATCGGTAATCAAGTTGGCGACTGTGCCAGTAAAGGTGACGCCGGTGGCGTAGGAGATGAAGTCGTTACCCGCAAAGTTGCCAATCAGGCGATCGCCCTGGCTGCCAAAGATGATGGTGTCACTTCCCTCGCTACCGTTCATGAGGTTGGTGACGGTGAAGCTGCCAGTAGTAGGATTGGTGTAGCCAAGTAACAGATCGTTGCCCAGCCCGCCTTCGAGAGTAATCAAAGCAGTACCAGTACCAGCAAAACGGGCCTTGGTAGCATCGATAGTATCGTTGCCATCTCCACCGACTGCATTAGTAAAGGTACCGCTCAGGCTGTCGTTGCCTTCAGCGCCGATCATTGTATCCGTCGCAAAAGCTGCAACGATCGTGTCGTTGCCCACTCCGCCGTCGAGCAAGTTGCGACCCGCGAAGCCTGGAAATGAACTGGAGGCGCCTACGCTCGAAATTACATTCGGCACCGACGCCGACACGATGAAGTCGTCGCCTGCACCTCCCAACGCAGTATCAGAAGTGGCAAAAACGTTGATCGTGTCGTTACCGTCGCCACCGTCAAAGAAGTTTCTGCCACCGCCAAACTCGCCGATCGCGCCAACGAGAGAATCGTTGCCGCCACCACCGAGCAAGGTGGTTCTCTCAATGCCGATCGTGATGACGGCGGAAGCAAATGGGCTGCTTTGGGTACTGTTGGTAATGACTAAGATGTCGTCATCAAGATCGCCCGACAGGTAGCTGTTGCTGGCCACACCGTACAGTGTGTCGTTACCTTTACCGCCGAAGAGACTGTCTCTTACATTGATACCTACAACCAAGTCGTCGCCCAAGTCGCCCCGCAAGTAGTTGCTGCCTTCATTGCCAGCGAAGCCAATACCCAAACCACCCTCTAAAGAGAGGTTGTTGCCACCGCCTGCGATGAAGAAGCCGATCGAGTCATTGTCCTTGCCGCCGTAGAGCGAGTCTCTTCTCTGCGCTCCTCCCAGCATCGTATCCGCGCCCTCATTACCAAACATGAGGTTAGCTTCGACAGTACCTTGGAGGAAGTCTTCTCCCTCACCGCCGTACAGCGTAGCGCGGGCTTCAGCGACTATGGTGTCGTTGCCTCCGTCGCCAAACAGCAAAGCCGGAGTGCGCTGAGATCTGATTGAATCTTCGTCGTCGCCGCCGTACAGTGTATCGTTCGGGCCAACTGAAATCAGAGTATCGTTATCGCCTTGGCCAAATATTAAGCTGCCGCCCAGGGTGGAAGTTCTAATGAAATCCGCCCCGGCTCCGGCGAATACTGTATCCGGGCCTAGTCCCGGAAGGTTTAAATCTAGTTGATTAGGATTGTCATCTAACGTTGTCATAAAGCTTCACTCCTCTACTTGTTGGTCATCGCTGGTGCGACTACAGACACTGCCTAGAACACCGAATGTTTGGATTCCGCTGTAGTTTAACCTGTTTGCCAGCCGCAAGTCTAGCCTACTGGCGTTAACCCTGTCTAGACTTTCTCCCTCGCGGATTTTTTGCTTGTAAGCTTTTATTTTCAAAGTCTTCACCCTTTAATAATCCTGGTGCACTGTCTCAGGTGCTCACGCTCAAGAAGACGCAGCTCATTTTATTAATGTTCCATTCTGGATTGGCGGTCGGGGATCGCCTCCGGGGGAGGAAATTAAAGATTAAAAAAGGCAGATCTGGGTGATCGGGAAGACAAGGGAAATTGGGAGATTTGTTACTTGGTAGGTAACAATGCTTTGTGGCAATTTCCGGTTTTCCAGGCAGGGCCGTCATTTAATAATTCTGACCCGGATTGAACTCGCCAACGGCTCCGGGCTTTAAAAGTCTACGCCCCGCTTTAGTTCTACGCCCCGATCGCCGTAGTGTTTGTGACAGTATACCTCGGAGTGTACGCTTGCCAAGTCAAAGTAAGCGTGGGGTTTGTGGCAGCGCCCGGTGATAATAATTTCTGTATCCCGCGGCTTGCGTAACAGGGCTTCGACGATCGGCTCTACCGGCAGCAGTTCTAAGTCTACTGTGGGATTGAGTTCGTCGAGAATAATCGTTTTGTACCAGCCGCTGGCGATCGCCATTTTAGCGATTTCCCAGCCGCGTTCTGCCTCGATGCAGTCTAGCTCTTGCTGTTGTCCCCGCCAAACTATAGCATCTCGGCCGCACCGCTGATGGTCTACTAGCTGTGGATAACTTTGCCGCAATGCTGCGATCGCCGCATCTTCTGTATAACCCGTGCCACCTTTGAGCCATTGCACGATTAACACCCGGTGAGATTGGTCTTGACTGATACCCCTACCTATTGCCTGCAAAGCTTTGCCCAAAGCGCTCGTAGACTTGCCTTTCCCCGCTCCAGTGTATATTTCGATACCGGAAATATTATGCTCTGCCGCTGCGGGGTGATAGTGGGGCTTCATTTCTGAGTGTAAGTCGGCAATCTCCAGCAAAGCTTCCGGGGCCGCTCGGCCTGTGGCGATGACTTCTAAATATTCTGGTTTGTTTTTGAGGGTTTGGACTACTTCGTCAACTGGCAGCAAACCCAAGTCCAATACGGGGTTTAGTTCGTCTAGTACCACGACGGAATAGAGCTCGCTGGCGATCGCTCCTTTGGCGATATCCCAGCCTCGCTGAGCTTCGGCGCGATCGAAGCGGGTGATTGCTTCGGCCCCAAAATATTCGGCTCTGCCGGTACGCACTTGGTCGATCAAGTGGGGAAATGCCCGTTGCAAGGCTTCTATTGCCCCGTCTTCGTCGTAGGAGCGGCCGGGGCCTTTGAGAAAGCGCAGCAACAAGACTCGCGTGGGCGAGTCAGAATTAATACCCAGCCCGATCGACCGCAACACTACTCCCAAAGCTGCCTGAGACTTGCCTTTACCAGCGCCGTCGTAGACGTGAATCTGACCCGCGGCTCGTTCCGAGCGGGATGAGGCTGTCCGAATACCAATGCCATTCCTTACCATAATCAGCAGTTGTTTGAGTCTGTAGCGGGGTGGGTATTCGATCGCGCGCCTTGAATGTTTAATTTTTCCATTCTGTTGGCGGATCTCAACAGATTATACGATAAGTCCTAACCCCCAATCTTTTAAGCAGCGATTTAACGAAATCAGGTGCTCAAACCTCCGGTTAAGATTATTCCGTTTGTGCTGTACAATTAAAATTTAACACGGACTGATATACCTAAAGGCTTATGATTGCGAGTGTTTTCCCATTTCGGACTGTTTTGGTGCAAATTTTAATTATGTTTTTGGCGATCGCGATCGAATCGTGGTTTCTGCAAAAACTACTTAAACTCGGCCCCAAAACCAGCATTGAATATACAGCCATCCTCAATCTATCTTGCACTTTCGTAGGCTGGTTAGTTTTCTTCGGCATTGAAAGCGTTCTTCCCAAAGATTTGCGGGAACAGCTTATCGGTTATATTTTATTAGGCAGAGGACAGGATGTTTACGCTCCACTAACTATGATAGCACTCTCAGTATTAGCAGTGACTTTTCTAGCTAAATGGCAGGGATTAGAAATCATAGATAACATGGTTTCCGGCAATAAAAAAGCTTCCAAACCTCAGTTTTTAGGGCCACCCACCCTCACCCGCCGTCCTCCCCAAAAAACTTTTCAAGTAACTACCCAGTTTGGGGGGATTTTAATCGCCCACACTGTTAGCAATGTCGTTATTTTAACCGTGTTGTTTTTGCAAAGCGTCTATTGAAATTTATGATGAAGCAATTTTTGGATGTCACTCAGCAACTCGCTAAGCTGAGGACTAACCTTTGGGAAAGCAATAAAAAAGTTCAAAAGGCGATAATGCCGCCTAGAGTTGTCCACTGGAAAACTCCTTTACTGCTCAGCATCTTTTTAGGTTTGCTATCGGTGGCCGCAGTCACAGACTGGCCGACGAGAACTCTACTTTTTGATATGAGCTGGTTATTTTTTATACTTTCAATGGGTTTGCTGACCAGCCAGCAACCTTTTGTGATTAAAGGAGTAAGTCTGAGTCCGTGGGTGACAAGCATCTTAATTGGCTTGTGGTTACTGATCAGATTGCCGTCGGATAGGAAGGAAATAGCATGGATATCCGGACCAATTATAGCAGTAGTAATTCTTGCTATCATAAGGGTTTGGAAGAGCGATTCAAAACGGGAAAGTATCAGCGAGTTGATGCGCCCTCAGTTTTTGATGATTACTCTAGTTCACCTGCTGTTTTCCTGTTGGTTTGCTTTTCACTTTTTAATTCAAGGTTGGATACAACAGTATCCGAGCGTTTTATCTCAGGATTTGAGGCAAAGCGATTATGTGGTGACATTTCAACAGCCAACTATTAATCGCTCCAGAGGAGTTGTTATCCTCAATGAAATGGAGCGATACCTGCAAAATGAAGCCCGCACAAAACCGTGGGCGCAAGTAGAGCAAATGTTAATAGATATTGACAACGAGCGATTTTTTCTGCGGAATCAAGCCTTAAAAACAACTGGGGTAGTCGCAGAAGATGCGAGGTGGGATGTCAAAACTTCGATCGTCCAAGGAGAGTCCCGCTATCAGTTAGAGATGCAGGCAACTTGGCTGGGGGCGGTTTTTAGACCGGAAATATATTCGTTTACCAAATCTTGCGAGGTGTTCGCGATAGCCAATAGGGCGACTGTAACCTGCGGTGCCATCAAACGCTCTCAACCCGGACAGAAAAAAGATGGAACGCCGGGGGACAGTCAAGTTTGATTCTGTCTCTGTTAACTAATTGCGATCGGTATAGCGGGAGAGTGGGAGAGTCTGAGAGTGGGAGCGTCTGAGAGTCTGAGATGGGAAAAATCCTCTTTCTTCCCTCTTCCCTCTTCCCTCTTCCCTCTTCCTTCTTCCTTCTTCCCTCTTCCTTCTTCCTTCTTCCTTAAACTAAAGTATGGCGAAAGTTTCCAGTGGGTTAATAACTAGATGAATTTGAGAAGAATCTTGACAGTCGCGACCAATGTATTTTGGGAAGTAATTCGCGATCGCATCCTTTACTTAATTATTATTTTTGCTCTGTTGATGGGCGCATCGGTACGGTTGATACCGGAATTGGCGGCGACAACCGAAAAGAAAATCATCTTAGATATCGGTTTGGCTGCTATGAGCCTCCTCGGTCTAATTGCCACAGTCTTTGTGGCTACCGGATTGGTCAACAAAGAAATTGAAAAGCGGACTGTTTATCTGTTAGTTGCTAAGCCGATAAGCCGGGCGGAGTTAATTGTGGGCAAGCACTTAGGGCTGTCGGCGGTGCTGGCGGTGCTTGTAGCAGCAATGACTGTTATCTATCTGGCTATTCTGAGTTTGAGCCGCATTCCTTTCCCTTTGGAAAGCATTTTAATCGCTTCGTTGTTTGTCTGGTTTGAGCTGTGTCTCATGGCCGGTGTCGGGATTTTATTTGGGGTTTTTAGCAGTTCGCTGCTGGCAACTTTACTGACATTTGGCGTTTATTTAATGGGACATTCGACGCGGGATTTAGTGGCTTTGGGCAAGTTAACTAAAAATCCTGGCCTTGAACAATTGATGATGGGACTTTATCTGGTTTTGCCGGATTTAGCCAGATTCAATTTGAGAAACGATGCTGTTTACGGACAAGTTCCTTACTTGGCAGGTTTGATTACAGATGCTGGCTACGGTTTGCTGTATGTGGTGCTGCTGTTGTCAATTGCGATCGCCATATTTTCCCGTAGGGAATTTTAAAGCGCGCATTCGGCACCTTCAGGGTAATTGTTTGTACTGAGGACTTTAGTCCTCACTACAAACCAATTTTATGATCGACTTAGCGCGCTAAGATATAGACAAGGTTATCGATCGCCAATCTCGACTAAAACTCAAACTTTTATTGGTAAAATGAGGTGACTTATGACTACTGTAATTCACAAACCGATATCGCAGCTCAAGATTACTTGGCCGCTGCTACCCGATGATTTCATCCTACCAGACGACCCTGTAGACGATATAGACCATCCCTTGCTAGCTAACGGTTTGCGCCAGTCTGTAGTGGATTCCCCGGAACTAATGCAAGACGCACTAATAGTTTCTAATTTTGCTTTGTGTGCTGCTGTGGACGATCGCACTATTTGCAAAGCCCCAGACTGGATGTACGTGCAGCCGGTTCAAAAGAGGCCTCACAACTATCCCCGCCGCAGTTACACGCCTCATACCGAAGGAACTGTCCCTTTTGTAGTGATGGAATTTCTATCAGCTACTTACGGCGACGAATACTCTGTCGAACACACAGAAGAAATCGGCAAGTGGTTTTTTTACGAACAAGTAATCAAAGTTCCTCGCTATGTCATTTTTCGACCGCATACAGGGAGAATAGAAGTTTATGCGCTAGAATCAGAGCGTTATGACAATCAAAATCCTGATGAAAACGGCCGTTATTTAATACCTGGATTAAATCTATTTTTGGGTGTGTGGCAGGGAACTCGCGAAGGGAGAACAGGATATTGGCTGCGTTGGTGGACGGCGGGCGGAGAACTGCTTTTGTGGCCGGAAGAAAGGGCAGAAAATGAACGCCAGCGAGCCGATCGCCAACAGCAAGACAAAGAGTTAGCCGAGACGCTGCTGGAACAGGAAAGACAGCGAAATCAAGAACTTTTGGCACGATTGGCAGCCCTCGGTATCGATCCAGAATAGCATTAGAAGTTCGATGGAAGTCGGAAGAAAGAAGAGGTTCGAGGGAAGAAGGGAACCCGATCGAGATATGCTTTCTTCATCCTTCTTTCTTTAGTTTGCTTTCTTACTTCTCTGTTTGTACCAAAAAGTTGAAATTATGTTAGTAGAAAAACTCGAACAATTAAAAGATATTTTCGCACAGATGGAACGGGCTTTGATTGCCTACTCCGGCGGAATTGACAGCACTTTGGTGGCAAAAATCGCTTTTGATGTGTTGGGCGATCGCGCTTTGGCAGTTACTGCTGTTTCCCCGTCTTTACTGCCAGAAGATTTAGAAGATGCGCGGATTCAAGCAGCAGAAATTGGCATCGCCCACCAGGAAGTAGAAACTCAGGAAATGGCAAATCCCAATTACACTTCTAACCCAGTTAACCGCTGCTATTTCTGCAAAAGCGAACTGCACGATACTTTGAAACCCTTAGCACTAGCAAAGGGTTATCCTTATGTCGTGGATGGGGTTAATGGTGACGATTTAAAGGATTACCGTCCCGGAATTCAGGCTGCGAAGGAACGGGGCGCGCGATCGCCTTTAGCAGAAGTTGGCATGACTAAATTTGAAGTGCGACAGTTAGCAAAAGAATTGGGTTTGCCTTGGTGGGACAAACCCGCTCAACCTTGTCTGAGTTCGCGCTTTCCTTACGGCGAAGAAATCACTGTTGCCAAGTTGCAAAGAGTGGGGCGCGCTGAACGGTATTTGCGGCAGTTGGGACTGAAAAATTTGCGAGTGCGATCGGATGGAGATACGGCGCGGATTGAATTGCCGGCCCAGGAGATTCAGGAGTTCGTGGTAAATGCGGATTTGCCTGCATTAGTCGCGGTGTTTCAAGAGTTTGGTTTTGTGTACGCGACTTTGGATTTGGAGGGGTTTCGTAGTGGCAAATTAAATCAGGTTTTACAACCTGAATTGTTGGGGGCGAAGGGTTGATTAATTATCTTGAAAAAATGTCACTACAACCGTGTGTTCGTCCCGATCGCATTTAACTTGAAAACGGCGCTGAGGATAAAGCGATTTTAGGCGACTTTCCCACATCTGAGCTAATGCTTGTCCCAAATACAATAAATTGTCACTGCTAGCGTTTTGGGCACCGGGGAGAATGTCATCAACGTGCTGGTGGTTCATCACCTGCTCAATTGCAGCGACATCATTCCCTAGCTCGATTTTCCACTGTTCGTAGATTTGACTGTTAAAGGCTTCGGACAAAAAGATACCGCCTTCATGTTCGACAAAATCTGGCCAGAATAGTTTTGTGAAAGCTATGGCAATTTCAATATTAGCAGATCCAAAAAGATAATCCCAGAGTGAAAAATCATCGCCGTTGGCTTTTTTCCATTGCTGGAAATCGCTTAGTTTATCTGCATTCAAGGATATTTGTTTGATGAACATAATTTCTAGGGTATTTCATCCAATCTAGCTGGCATAACTGTTTTCTCAGCTTGCACGAAAATGTCTCCTGCTGAGTTTTGGTTGTGTTTGTATTCAACGGCGTGAGGTGTCGGCACATTTGCATGAGCCATTCCTGTCAAGTCTACTCGCTTAATTGCCCGTCCACTGTCATCGTAGACGATATAGCTGGTAATGTTATTGCCATCCATGCGGTAGAGTAAGTTTTGGGCACTTGCTCCATCTAGAGGAAATCTGCCACTTACCTGGGTTCCGACGGCTATAAGTTTGCTAGCGGGAATGCCAACTGTCCAGTCCACTGGTTTAGACATATATATAAGTCCTAAATTACTTTACGACCTCAGTTTGATATATGTATGGGTGAATAATCTGGGCAACAATATTCGTGACATCGCCCGTGAATTAAAGCAATAGCATAAACTAAAGTAGCAGCAAGAGTAGCAGCAAGAGTAGCAGCAAGTTTTATGAAATTTAAATTTAGATTAATCTCTGCCGTTTTGGCTTTGTTGTTGTCGGCGTACATCCCGTTTCGGGGGTTGGCTAACCCGCAACCTTCGGGGGACACTGTTAGTTCTGCACTGTGGTGGCAAGTTTCGGTTTACAATCAGGTGCAGCAAATTAAAGAGCAGCAATATGAAGGTTGCGTGTGGGGCGATTCTATTTCTTCGGCTCTGGGCGATTCTTTGGGAGAAAAAAACTTTAATTTTGCGATCGGCGGAATGAGTTCAGTTTCGCTGCTAGAACAGCTTAAACTTGTAGTGCCGCTTCGGTTTACCTGCGAAAAAGCGATTGTGGCGATCGGCACAAATGATGCTATGTACGGCATTAGCGATGAGCAGTTTGTCAGTAATTTAAAAGAGGCGATCGCAATTATGCGATCGATCGGAACAAAACAAATTATTCTGATTCCTGCTTTTTACTCAACTCTTGCCGCCAGCTACAATCCTAAATCAGCAGGAACAATTGCTAGAGTTGACGAAATCAATGTTCTCATCGATCAAGTAGCCGCCGCTGAAAATGTGACTGTTGAATCTCGTGGCATACAAGCATTGTTTAAGGAATCAGCTCTCAATGCAGATTTAACAATTGACGGTGTTCACCTCAATGCTAAAGGTTTAGATATATACAGAAAAGTTTTGTTAAATATTTTGAATTATCCCTTAACAACTCGCAATTTTTCTGAGATAATATGTATTTAAATTATTAGTTTAAATTTCTTCGGTGCGGACTTGATGCGTGTAGTTTGAGCTTAACGACCGCAATCAAATTGTTTTGTAGGGAGGACTTCAGTCCTCACTACAAAATTAGAAGGGTTATTTTACCTGACTAGATATCAAGGAGTTGTTGTCGTAGTTGGTGGCTGCATTTGCTGCGGCTGCTGATTTTGGAGCTGAAGTTGCTGCTGTTGAATCAGAAGCTGCTGATTCTGAAGATCTATTGACCGCTGTCTGTCTTCAAGTTGCAGTCTTCTATCTTCTTCTTGCCGCAGTCTGTCTTCACGTTGTAGCTCTCTGTCTAGCAGCCTGTCTTGACGTTGCTCTTGTCTGTCTTGACGTTGTTCGCGAATCTGTCTGAGCTGATTTCGCCGCTCGAAATCCCCTCCCAAAAATAAGTTTTGAAAAGCGTTGATAGTTGATTGAAACCCAGTAAGAACGCCGCTAACAGCGCTGATCCCAGTTGCAACTCCTGTTATTGGCTGCAAGAAACTGTTGATATTGTCTCCTACCCTAGCATAGCCCGATCGCGCTACCAGAATCACATCGTCGTTGCGAAGAGTGGGGTTATTATTAGGATTCAAGCCTTGAGCAAAATCCACCTCGATCGTGCGACGAGAAACAGTACCGTTGGGGTTCAAACGCAATAGTTCTACTCTGTCTTTTTTAGCCCGCAATTGATTGAAACTGCCTGCGGTGAGCAAAGCTTGGTGCAGGGATGTACTAGGCCGCACCTGCAAAGCCCCAGGCCTAATTACTTCTCCTACAATATTGATGCTAATCGCGTTCGGAGAAAAACTGCTATTTGCGACTTGAGAAACTTCAGCTAAGTCTACAGTAGCTGCTGTCGGGATAATTACGCTATCTCCTTCTTGCAGCAAAATATCTTGAGTTGTGTCGCCTTTTTGCAGCAAATCCCACAGATTTACCATGATAGTTTGTTCATTGCCACCTCTGACTCGGCGGCGGATTTGCACGCGGCGAATGTCAGCTTCTGTAGTGATACCACCAGCAATTTTCAGTGCTCTAGTTATTGTTGGTAAGCCTACAACTGCTCCTTGCTGTTGGTCGATAGATACAAAACTCAACTCTGTTTGTTGGTTGCTCGATCGCACATCCGAAGCAAATACAGTATAAGGCCCCGGCCGGTTTACTTCCCCGACAATTACCACGCCAATTGGTTTAGTAATATCAGCGGAAAAATTAGCACTGGCTCTTTGACGAACTTCTTGAGTATTCAGGGCCCTTGCTGTCGGTACAAAAATTGTATCTCCATCTCGAATCGTGACATCTTGACGCAAATTTCCCGTGTCTAAAAAATCCTGCAAATCAACATTAGTAACTTGCTCCGGCCCGCCTCTGCGGGGACGACGAATTTGGACATTTCGCATATCTCCTGCTGATGTCACCCCTTGTGCAAGTTGCAGCATTTCCATCAAAGTCGGGAATTTTACTCCTCCTCCTTCTCTAGTGGGATTAATCTTGTAGGAACCCGGGCGAGTAACTTCACCCGCAAGACCTATATTTAGGGGGCGAGCGACGATCACAGTCACGGTAACAACGGGAACATTGATGAAGGGTTCGTATCGCTGGGTAATCACATTAGCGGCTTGTTGCAGCGTCAACCCTTGAATTGAGACGCTGCGAATGATTGGCAAATTGAGTGTCCCGTCAACTAACACTTGATATTCCTTGCTGAATTCAGGGACGCCGAAGATATCTAAAGCAATGCGATCGCCCGGGCCTAAAGTATAAGCTGCTTCTGATGTCAGCGAACCAGAATTGCCGATCGGCGGCAAACTCGAACCCGGAGGTGGCGGCGGTACTCTCGGTTGGTTTGGGTTCCTAGCAGGCGCAGGAGTTCTGACGGCAGGCAACTGAGCTATACTGGGCAGCGAACTCAATAGCACCAGGAGTGCTGACAAACTCAGACTTGTAGCGGTTTGAATGGTATGTTTCATCTTTCTTCCCTGGTGGCAGCCTGCCAATGAACAAGAGCAATTTAGCTAGTTGATTTTAGTTTATTTTCCCTGCTGTCTAGTGTAGCCTCGCTTCGCTGCAAAATCCACAGGTCAAGCATAAAAATTGTGCGATCGCACTTAACTATTTTGTACCTTGTTTGTAAAGAAAGTGTAAAGCCCGCCAACTGTTGTCAGGATTAGGATCTCGTTTGAGCAAAATTCTTCATACATAACTCGGGATACAAATCAACCCGCCACAGAAAGGAGATAGGAAAAAACCACCCTGATTTGAGGTAAAATATTAGATAATTCTATCTGCAGGACAAAGACAAGTGTCACTAAAATTGGATAAAGTAATTCCCTGGGGACGCTGCTTGGATGAATACATAGGAATGTTTAGCTTGACATCAAGTGACCTCAAGCTAGAAATTCTTGATTGTGCGGGCGGCCCGGCGAGCTTCAATGCAGAAATGACTCGCCAAGGTAAAAATGTAATTTCTTGCGATCCAGTTTATCAGTTTAGTGCGGTGGAAATTGGCGATCGCATCCAAGAAACATATCAAACTGTGATTGACGGTGTTAAAGCCAATTTAGACTGCTACCTGTGGAATAATTTTGAATCGCCCTACCAGCTAGGCGAAGTGCGAATGAAGGCGATGCAGGAATTTTTAGAAGATTTTCCATCAGGCTTGCAGCAAGGCCGCTACCTGAATGCTGAGCTGCCAGTTTTGCCTTTCGAGAACTGTCAATTCGATCTAGCTTTGTGCAGCAATTTCTTATTTGCTTATTCTCACCTGCTTTCCGAAGAATTTCATCTGGAAGCAATTACAGAAATGTGTCGGGTTGCGAAGGAAGTCCGGGTATTTCCTCTGTTGCAGAGTTTTAGCGGGGAGGAATCAGAGCACTTAAACCAGATTATTGCTGAATTGAAAAAGAGAAGTTTTAGTGTAGAAATTCAAGAGGCTCCTTATGAGTTTCAGAAAGGCGGAAATAAGATGCTGCGAGTTAGGGGGAAAATGTAATTCGCTGCTATACAAATTAAGTTACCGGGCGAATGGAATTCGCGGCTATACAAACGATGTCCGCCGACGCGGACTGGAAGAAGTTACTTTAATCAGGCCCTGATACCATGCTTGAGCGCGTTCGGGAGTCGTGAATTGGGAAAAGTTCAGAAACGCTGCATCAGCTTCAGATTGAGCTGTACTGGAAAAGTCAATGCGATAGATCATGCTTCCAAAGAAAGTCCGTATTTCTGGTTTTGTCGATCGACAAATTCTTCCAGACTAGAAAATTGACCCCGATCGAAGTCATCAAGTCCGCGTTGAATACCTTCCAATGCCTCGAAGAAATCGCTTTCATCAAAGCTAAGTCCGAACGCGAGAACAGCTAAGGCAATACTGGTTATATCTTGTCCTGTACTTTCAGCCCGTTGGCGCAGCAGTGCTTCGATTTTTGGAGGTAAGGTGAGTGTAAGGGTCATAAAAGTTATGATGAACGGTTAACTTTATTTTGTAACTTTATTTTGGCATAGGTAGCCAAAACGATCGCTTCCTAAACTATCTGCCCATTGCTTAACCCGATCGCCCGAAATGCCTTTCTTGTTTGTTTGGTAATCTTGCAATGCCAAGACACTCCGGGCGATCGTTTGTTCTTCGCTGAGGGGTTGAAACTGGTTTGCTGTGTCAATTTCTCCCCACTGATATCCCTCGCTTCCCTCCGCAATTTCTGCGATTGTTCAAAGTCGCTGAGATTGGCATTGGACAGATTCAGCCATGAAAGCACGATCGCCTTAACAGTATCGCTGGGCATGGCTTGAATTTGGGCGTGGAGTTGCTTTGTAGATTGAGCCATTGGACAATAGAGAAATAGAGAGTGACTGATTTAATTTTAGCGCAGTGTCAAATAGTTGTGAAATCATAATAATGCACAGTTGTGGTAAAATTGGTTAAAGACTTTAAACCGACCCCACGGATTGATCCGCGAGCTTAGATCAAATTCAGTAGCATCAGAATTATTAATATTACCAAAATCAGGACACGGCAGTGCCGTTTCCCTACAATTGATCGCTTAGATCAAATTCGCTAGCATCAGAATTATTAATATTACCGAAATTAGGACACGGCACTGCCGTGTCCTCTGTATCATTCTGATGCAACAGAAAATGATATTATTTCTCAGACACCACGTTTTCTTTAGTAATTCTAATCAAAAACCGCAGAGCTTCATTCACCGCTTCAGAATCGGGAAACATCTCTGCAACATCCGGTTCTAAACGAATATTTACACCACCAAAGGTCTTTCGTCCAGGGCCTACCCTTCTGACACGCAACTTCCTCAAATCATATTCCGACCGCAGCTCATCGTCCATCCCTGTTTCATCCTTCTTCATAAACTTCTCGCTCCACTCGTGTTACTTTTCTGGCGCTAATCAAACGAATAAAATCTGCTCTTTCTGTATACGACACTATCAATAAATTACCTTGCTGGGACTCTCCAACAATAATATAGCGATCTTCTTCATCAGAGTGATCTGGATCGTATAAATCGACGTAAAGGGGATCGTCAAAAACCGTTCTGGCTTCCTCAAATGAGAGCCCATGCTTGGACAAATTTATCGCCGCCTTGTTTTCATCCCACTCGAATTTCATAAAGAGCACAAATCAGCATCTTTGATATAATATTACATCTAGCAGCAAAACTAAAACCAACTCATGCCACAAACAGTCTGGATCGCACGACACGGAAACCGCATCGACTTCGTTAACCCCGACTGGTTTCTTACCGCAGAACACCGCTATGATCCCCATCTTTCCGAAGACGGTCACGTTCAAGCAAAACAACTCGCTAATCGCCTCAAAGGTGAAGGAATTTCTCACATTTTCGCTTCCCCTTTTCTGCGAACTGTCCAAACGGCAAATCACGCGGCAGAAGCTCTTGATTTGTCGATAAAATTAGAGTGGGGACTGTGCGAATGGCTGAATCCTGAATGGATGACGGAAATGCCGGAAACTGAATCTGTCGAGGATTTGTGCAGGCGTTTTCCGAGGATTGATGCTGCTTACAAGGGCGGTATTGCTAATTATCCCGAAACCGCTGAAGCTTGTCTCAAAAGGGCGGGGGAAACCGCAAAACGCCTCGCTAATGAGTTTCCTGATGATATGTTATTAGTAGGTCACGGTGCTTCGGTTTTGGGAACTGCGATCGGGCTGGCCGGCGGTGTTGAAACGGAAATTAACGCTTCTCTGTGCTGTTTGGTGAAAGTTGTGCGGGGTGAGGGCGAATGGTCGATCGCACTTAATGGCGATACTTCCCACCTCACGGACACTGAAGCCGTTGTTCGCTTTAATTAAAGATGAAATTCGTGCAAAAAATCGCATTTTATGCTATGTGTGTAAGGTGCGTACTCCGCACCCTAGGTTTATTTGATCTCGATCGCACGTTGTAAATCTTAAATCTCAAATCGGTATGTCTGGACACAGTAAGTGGGCGACTATTAAACGCCAAAAAGCTAGAGTTGATTCCGCTAAAGGCAAAGTTTTTGCTAGGATATCTCGCGAAATTATTGTCGCAGCCCGCAGCGGAGTACCTGATCCGGCTGGCAATTTTCAACTGCGAACGGCTATTGAAAAAGCGAAGGCGGCTGATATTCCTAGTGAAAACATCGAAAGGGCGATCGCCAAAGGTGCCGGTTTAGCCGGGGGTAGTTCGGAATTAGAAGCTATTCGCTACGAAGGTTACGGTATTGGAGGAGTTGCGATTATGATTGAAGCGCTGACAGACAACCGCAATCGCACGGCGGCTGACTTGCGGGAAGCTTTTAGTAAAAACGGTGGCAATCTGGGCGAAAATGGTTGTGTGGGCTGGATGTTTGACCACAAAGGAGTTTGCACGGTACGCGGCCCGATTGATGAGGAAAAATTGTTTGAAGCATCCCTAGAGGCGACTGCGGAATCTTACGATTTGATATTAATTGATGAGGATACTGAAGGTGCAGAGGTATTTACAAGTGTGCCTAATTTGGAACAACTGGCTGATGTTTTGAAACAAACTGGTTTTGCAGTTTTACAGTCGGAAACTCGCTGGATTCCGAGTAATACGGTGGAAATGGACAGTCCTGAGAAAGCTCGATCGCTGCTTAAGTTAATGGATGCGCTGGAAGATTTGGACGACGTGCAAAGTGTGACGGCTAATTTTGAAATGACCGATGAATTGATGTCTTCGATTATGATGTAAAATTCCTAGGTTTGTAGTGAGGACTTTAGTCCGCATCCATGACTAGCAAAATTCGTAGGGTGCGTCGCCATCGACAATCCTCAAAAAAGAGCTACAATCTAATAGCGACGCACCTGTTATTTTCAAGAACCCAGGAAACAAACCTAATATTTTTATGGTAGCAACCTTTTTTATAAATGGTATAAACCCATGCTAGATAACAACGAAATCAAAACAGATAGCACCCACTCAAAAGAAGTTCCGTCAGCCGAAGTAGCAGAAACTAACGATCGATCCAAATCGGATGTGCAGGCTAAACCAGAGGATACATCCAATTGGTTCGGTTCCGTTTTCGGAGCCGTCTCTGCAAGCGCGAGTGCGGTAGGGAGTGCGGCGGCGAGTGCTGGAAGTGCGATCGTTGATACGGCTAGTGCGGTAGGGAATGCGGCAGCCAGTGCTGGAAGTGCGATTTTTGTTAATACGGCGAGTGCTGGAAGTGCGATTGTTGATACGGCTAGTGCAGTGGGGAATGCAGCCGGCAGTGCTGGAAGTGCGATTTTTTTTAATACGGCGAGTGCGGTGGGGAATGCAGCCGGCAGTGCTGGAAGTGCGATCGTTGATACGGCTAGTGCGGTGGGGAATGCAGCCGGCAGTGCTGGAAGTGCGATTGTTGATACGGCTAGTGCGGTGGGGAATGCAGCCGGCAGTGCTGGAAGTGCGATCGTTGATACGGCTAGTGCGATGGGGAATGCGGCGGCGAGTGCTGGAAGTGCAGCACTCCAATTTCCCAATTTTTTGGGTTCATCCATCGGTTTGATTTCCCAAAGTCCTATCCTGAAAAAACTGACTGAAAAGTTCAAAATCGACTGGTTAGTTAATGCTATAGATGCTGTTGATGTCGTATCTGCCGAGGCGCAAGTTCGAGAGTTACAGCGCCAACATCCTCACGAGAAACCCCAAGAGATTTCACATCACTTAATGGTGGAAAAAGCCTTGCTAGCTGCAGGAAGTGGCTTGGTTAGCAGTTTAGTTCCCGGCGCGGCTTTGGCCTTGGCTGGCATGGATTTAGCGGCAATGACGGCGTTATCTGCCGAGTTGGTTTATCAAATTGCTGCCGCCTATGGCATGGATTTGCGATCGAGCGATCGCAAAAAAGAAGTTGTCGCTATTTTCGGTTTATCCTTGGGTAGCAATTTAGCGATCGAAGCTGGAGTTACGCTTGTCAGCAATATTCCCTTGGCGGGTGCGGTGATTAATGCTAGCGCCAGTGCGGCAATGATTTACGCGCTGGGATACGGTGCTTGTCGGTTTTATGAGGCGCATCTCGATTCCTCGGAAATCGAAACTAAGCTGGAAGATTTACGAGAGGTATTGCAAGCGGAAAGTGAGCAATATTTAGAAAAAGCGATCGCACAAGAAACGGTGATGGATTGGATTTTGGTGTATGTCGTCTATGCGAGCAAAAAATTCACCCGATGGGATGAGTTATTACCGGAATTACAAGCAGCGAATTTAAATCCCAGGACTTTAGCTGAGATTGAATCTGTGACAAACAAGTCAAAATTGCTTCCTAAGTTGGATATTTTACTCGAACAACTTGAACTCGACTTTGCCGAACCACTTTTAAAGCGATGCACTGAGATTATCGAGGCTGACGGTGAAATTAATGAACAAGAGGGAAAAATTTTGCTGACAATTCAACGGGCTGTTTTGAGCAAAAGAAAGCAAGCGAAAAAACAAGCCCAGCCAACTTTGATCGAGGATGCGGTATCGGAACCCACTGAAGCACAAACTGAAGTCCAAGCTGCATCACAAACTCCCTCTTTATCTTCTGATTCTCCTTCTACTAATAAATTGAGTTCAAGTATGCTGCAAAACTTCAAAAAAATCTTAAAAGTTGCTACACTATTAGACGTGCCAAAGATTGCTGATTTAATCGATACTGAATCACAAACTCCCTCTCGATCTGCTCATTCTCCTTCTACTAAGTTGAGTGCAATTCTGCTGAAAAAATTTAAGCAGATTTTAGCAGGTTCTACGCGGTTAGAAGTGCCAGAGATTGGGTATTTAATCGATCAGGTCGATCGCATGACGGGAGAAGAGTTTGAGGAATTTTTAGCCTGCTGTTTCCGCAATCTCGGTTATGCGGTCGAAATGACACCCAAAACGGGGGATTTTGGTGCGGACTTGATTCTCTCTAAAGCCCGCAAGAAAACCGTTGTTCAGGCAAAACGCTATCAAGGCAAAGTGGGAAATTCCGCCGTGCAAGAAGTGGTTAGTGCGGTTAAGTATTACGGGGCGCAGGATGCGATCGTGATTACAAACAGTAAGTTTACATCAAATGCTCATAAACTGGCTCAAGCGAATGGGGTACAACTCTGGGGACGAGAACAGTTAATTGATTTAGTGATTCGAGCTAAAAAATAAGGGATCTATGAACCAAGAATCCCAGTCTATGAAAGAGCGGGGAGTGTCATTTGAAACAAAAAAGTTTTGCAGTTTTGCAGTCGGAAAATCGCTGGATTCCGAGCAATACAGTGGAAATAGACACTCCTGAAAAAGCTCTATCGCTCCTTAAGTTAATGGATGCACTGGAAGATTTGGATGATGTGCAAAGTGTGACGGCGAATTTTGAAATGACCGATGAATTGATGTCTTTGAGTATGGTGTAACGATCTAAATCACCAGATTTTTGCCATCCGCAAGACAAATCCCGGTAACTCTGGATCTGCGCTCACTGTTTCAGGATTATCTAAGATTTCAGGTTCGCGATCGGGACGGTAGATGTATACTTTTCTATTTTTGCGATCGATCAAAAAGCCGATCGATACACCGTTGTCAATATATTCTTGCATCTTTTTTTGCAATCCCTTGAGAGTGTCACTAGAAGACCGCAATTCGATCACAAAGTCTGGACAAATCGGGGCGAATGAGGCTTTTTGTGCTTCAGTTAAGGCATTCCAACGCTCTAGTTTAATCCATGAGACATCGGGGGAGCGGGTTGCTCCATTGGGCAAGGTAAAGCCTGCACTGGAGTCAAACGCTTCACCGGTACCATCTTCTTCTGCCCAGTTCGCAAGTTGCTGAGCTATTTTAATGTTGCGGTTCCCTGTATCTGAAAAGGCTGGTGGCATAATGATAACTTCTCCACTGGCTGTACGCTCAATTCTCAAATCGCGATTAACTAGACAGAATTCATAGAACTGTTCAACAGTCATCGATTCGATCGCAGGGAAATTGACCGTCAGTGGGATGCTTTCGGTTTGAATTAGCAGCGTCGTCATGGTTTTTCCTCATTTGGTGCAGGCGTGACAGAATACCTTGAACTTATCATATTTTAGCTTGGCGATCGAAAGTCTTAGTCGATCGGGGAATCGGAGGCTTGTATCCGTTTGCGGGCGGTGTCAATACTCTTTTTTCCCAGTCAGCAAATAAGTAATCATGTATCCCTTGCCCTTAATTTGAATGGCGCCGCGCTTCTGAAATGTGTATTTATCTTTTAATATTTCGTAGGTTTCGGCGGTGACTTGAATGCAGCCGGTAATCCCGTGGGATTCCATGCGCGAAGCAATATTTACTGTGTCGCCCCAGAGGTCGTAAATAAACTTTTTTAAGCCGATAACGCCGGCAACGACAGGGCCACTGCAAATCCCGATCCGAATGCTGAAAGGTTCCGAATGTTCTAAACTGAGGAGCCTAATTTCGTGCAACATATCGATCGCCATATTCGCAACCGCCTCGGCATGATCCTCTCGTGGCGTAGGCAAACCGCCGACAACCATGTAAGCGTCACCAATCGTCTTAATTTTCTCCAAACCGTGACGATCGGCCAAATGGTCAAAAGCCGAAAAAATATCGTTGAGAACTTCCACCACTGCCGTCGCTGAAATTCTCGACGAAAGCTCTGTAAACCCCACAATGTCGGCAAACATCACAGTTACTTCCGCAAAACTTTCGGCGATATTGTGTTCATTGTCCTTCAAACGCAGGGCGATCGCAGCCGGCAAAACGTTCAGCAGCAATTGCTCAGATTTAGCTTGTTCGAGTTCCAACTGTAGGTAAGCAGCCTGCAACTGTTCGGCTTGGCGAATTCTTTCTCCGGCTAGCTTTTCGATTTGGGCCGTGCGGCTCAAAGATGTCAGCATATATGTCACCGGAATCAGAGTCCACAGCATCCCCATCGTCAGAGTTCCCCAAGAGCGCCAGTGCTTGCGAATCCTGCGAATTTCCGGCGTTGCCGACACGTACATAGACCACTGGCGGCCGCTAATTTTCAGCCGCCTTCTGCAAGCTGTATAGTTCGGGCCTGGATTGTCAAGAATCGGGCAGTTGGGCCTGAGGGCTCGTTCCGCAGCGGCTGATGCTGGAAGCACTTGTTGGCTGGCGGATTGGAACAGCACCGCAAATTGCTGAATTCGTCCGTTACCAGGGAGATTTTTGAGAACTGGGTTCCCCGTTTTCGGTAACAGCGACCCTGCTTCTTGCTTGTCTGGAGCCTCGCTGGCGAGATAAATATTGAGGTAGTCGGTATTGCGTCCTTTTAAAGAGGTTTGGAAAATATCTTTGCCTCGAAATACGCCCAGAACAAATCCTTGTAGCAGTTGGCGACGGGATTCCAGGGTAGTCGGTTTACTGCTGTTTTCGTAAATAGGAACAATGGCCAAAAGACCTAGTTCCGGGGAATTGCCCTGAGTTAGGCCGCCGTAGTTCGTGACAATCATTTCTCCTGTATCGCGCCCTTGATCGATCGCGACGCGGATTTCTGGGTGGGAGGCGAGGTCAAAGCCTAATACTGTCTCGTTTCCGGCTGGTGGTTCGACGTAGAAAGCCGGGAAGTATTCGGAACGCTGGAGGGCCTTGCGGAGTTCTCCTCGCGGGCCGCGCTCTGTAATCTCGAAGCTGGGATCTGTTTCGGTTCTAGCTTTGGTTTCGTAGTTGCGCCGCTCGGAATTGGGGACGCGGGGGGCCCAAGCCAGGAGTTGCAGGCTGGGGTGGACGGATAGGGGACGGGCGACAAACCGGGCAAAAGAGGAACGCTCGACGACGCTGAAGGCTTTCATGTAGTCGCTGAGGGCGAGAACAGTATCTAAGTCGGAGTTGAGCTGGCGTTCGATGCCGATCGAAATATCGTCGATGCGGCGCTGCATTTCGTAGTCGCGGCGCTTGTCTTCCCAGTCCCAAACCAAGGCGAATGCCAGGATCGACAGCCCGACACCCAAAGCCAGCGTCAACCCGGCTGGCATATAGCGAGACCTGGATAAAGGTAGTTTTTTCAGCATAATTGCCTAGCGAATAAGGGCAGCAGATTAGCACACCGCTGAGTGCGATTTGTTCCGGCCTCTGAGTGCGGTTAATTCAAAACGCTGATAACTCAAGCACCGACGGCAATTGGGAATTAAAAGTTAGATATTGAAACTTTTAAATTAATGGACGATCGCTCAGCAGGGGATTTCAATCCAGAATTCCGCTCCCTGTCCGGGCGCACAGATGCACCGCAGGCTTCCCTTATGTTTTTCTACCACAATCTGATGGCTGATGGATAATCCTAAGCCAGTTCCAGCCCCTACGGGCTTGGTGGTGAAGAAGGGGTCAAATAGCCGCTTGCGAACCTCTTCGCTCATTCCCGGGCCACTGTCGGCGATGCAAATTACAATGCGATCGCAATCACTGAGCTGGTTTTTACTGTGGCTTTTCAACCCAGCTTTTTTCATGAGGGTGCGAATCACGATCGTCCGAGGTTCCGGTTGGTTTTCTAGAGCGTCGATCGCATTGCTGATAATATTTAGAAATACCTGGTTTAACTGACCCGCACAACAGTAAATCTTGGATATTTTTCCGTATTCTTTAATAATTTCAATTCCGCTTTTTATACTTGCCTGATGCAATCTGTGCTGCAATATTAACAGTGTACTGTCAATTCCTTCATGAACGTCTACCAACTTCATTTCTGATTCATCCAGTCGCGAAAAGTTCCGCAGCGACAACACAATATTACTGATTCTTTCTATTCCTACTCTCATGGAATTTAGCATTTTTGGCAAATCTTCCTTCAGAAAATCCAACTCTAAGTCCTTAACTTTTTCAGCAATCAGAGGCACTGGGGACGGGTAGCATTCCTGGTAGAGACTTAAGAGTTCTATTAAATCATGAAAATAGTTGTATGTATGAGAAATATTGCCGTTAATAAAAGTTGCTGGATTGTTGATTTCGTGGGCGATGCCAGCCACCATCTGACCGAGACTCGACATCTTTTCGGATTGAACTAATTGGATTTGAGCGTTTTGTAGCTGTTCGTAGGCTTCTTGCAATTGGGCGGCTTGTTTTCTTAATTGAGATTCGGAAGCTTGGAGTGCGGCGGCGGAAATTTTGCGGTTCGTTATATTTTCAATCATCCCTAAGTTGTAAATAGGTTTTCCTTCGCCGTCTCGAATTAAAGTAGCTGTCACATTTACCCAAACAATTTTACCTGTAGCGGTAATCTGGCGGAGTTCGATTTGATAGTGAGTAATTTCTCCCCGCTCAAGAGAATCAGCAACTTGGATATTTTTTGGAGAATCGTCGGGATGCCCAAGTTCTATAAATGTTTTGGCGAGCAATTCTGCTATGGTATATCCCAGCATTTCGCAATAAGTTTTATTGACTCTCACTAACTTGTTATCATCTAAATTAGCTAAGTAAATAGCGATTGGTGCATCTTCAAAAATTGTGCGAAATAGTTCCTCGCTGGCACGGACTTTAGCTGCTAGGGAAAGCCTATCGGTGATGTCTTCAAACGTAGACAAAATGCCGACAACATTGCCGGAATTGTCGTGTAAAGGTATTTTATTTGTATCCAGACAGCGCTGGGTGCCGTCGGCTTGCATTTTGGATTCTATGATGTGATATTCGGGGGTGTTTGTTGCCATGATGCGGCGGTCGCAGGCTAGAAAAAATTCTGTTTCTTCCGGCTTCCAGGGCATATCGAATTCGGTGAGACCGGCGATTTCACTGGGGTGATTGAAACCTGCGACTTTGGCAAAGTTTTTGTTGCCTCCCAAGTAAACTAAATCTCGATCTTTCCAGGCGATTAACTGAGGGATGTTATTGATTACCAACCACAGCATTTTTTGGGATGTTTCCAAGGCTTCCGTGCGTTCTAAGACGCGCTTTTCAAGTTTTTGATTAGCTTGTTGTAGGGCGATTTTTGACTCGCTGAGGGCGATTTCTGCTAGCTTGCGATCGCTGATGTCGATTGTCACCCCTTCCCAAAGTATATCGCCGCTCGGTTGCAGTTCGGGGCGGGCAATGGCGCGAATCCATTTCATTTTTCCCGATCGGGTTACGATCCGCCCTTCATATTTCCAAGGTTGTAAAGTTTGCCCTGAAATTGCGACTGATTCTAACAGGGGTTTTAGGTCTTCTGGATGCACCGCTGACCACATTAAATCGGAGTTTCTTTGAATTTTTTCTGGATCTAATTCGTAGAGTTCCCAACAGCCGGAACTGACATAAATGAATTCATTGGAACCATCGGGACTCAGCAAGTATTGATAAATCATTCCCGGCACATTGGCGGCCATTTTTAGGAATCTGGCTTCGCTTTGTCGCAGTGCTGATTCTGCAAGTTTGCGATCGCTAATGTCAATCAACAAGCCGTCCCAAATAATCTCACCTTTTTCGCCCAGTTCGGGTCGGGAAGCCCCGCTAATCCACTTGACCCGATCGCCCGGAAAAACTAATCTGCCTTCCCACCGCCAAGGCTCTAATGTTTTAGCTGAGACAGCCAGAGATTCCTGGAAGCTTTGCGCGTCGTCTGGATGAATCATTTCGATCGCGGGAATAGCTGAATTTTGGAGTACCTCTGGTTCTAATTCGTAGAGTTCGCGGCAGCCGGAACTGACGTAGGGGAATGACACAGTACCGTCTGCTGCTAACTGAAATTGATAAATCATTCCGGGAAGGTTGGCGGCTAGTTTTTGGAACCTCGCTTCGCTTTGCCGCAGTGCTGTTTCTGTTTCTAGGCGATCGGTAATATCGTAAAATGCCGATAAAATTACTGCTTCGCCGTTAAAATTAATCGATCGCATCGACATTTTTACCCAAAACAAACTGCCGTTTGCTTTTTTAAGGCAGATTTGTTCGCTGTCGCTAAAGCCATTTTGTTTGACTAATTCTAACAATTTATGGCGATCGCTCACATTAGCATAAAAGTCGCTCTTTTTGCTGCCTATCAACTGTTCTGAACTCAAACCTAAACTTACCCCTAGGGCTGGATTGGCGTACAAAATCACGCTGTCTTTCAGGCGCGTAATTAGCATGGGAACGGGAGTAACAGTGGCGATCGCCCGCAATCTTTCTTCGCTTTCTTGCAGGGCTGTTTCCGCTGCTACTCTTTTGCTAATATCGTTCTGAACTCCGATAAAATGAGTTAATTTTCCCTCATTGTCTAGGATGGGGGAAACCATTAATTCGTTCCAAAAAGGAGTTTTGTCTTTGCGATAATTTTTGAGAACTACCTGAATTTCCGTTCCCGCTTGCAAGCTGCGGCGGAGTTTATTTAATTCGGCCTGATCGGTATCGGGGCCCTGCAAAAACCGGCAGTTGCGTCCAATAACTTCTTCGGCACTGTAACCGGTCAGTTTCTCAAAAGCAGGATTGCAGTAGATAATAGGTGTGTCAGGCCTGCGAGCATCTGCAATTAGGATGCTGTTGCTCGAAGCTGCGATCGCCCACTCTAGGAGAGACAGGTGGAAAGAGTCTGTTGTCATCTGTGGCAATATCCAAATTCCCAGGGAGGGGACAGAACAATAAAAATTTATAAATAGCTTGAGGCACTCTGATTTTATAAGCTTATTTTTAGTTTAACCTAACAAACCCAGCAACCCCAAAAAGCCGACGGGGAAATGAATAGCGGGCGAATGGATGAGCGGGCTAATGGAAGGAAGAGCGAATGGAAGGAAGAGCGAATCAAAGAGCGGGCGAATGGAATTCGCGCGGCGTTGCTGATTTACGGTATGAAACGCTAAATATGCCCGTCATAGAAACCAGTACCCACAAAGCTTTTGGATTTTAAAGTTATTTTTTCATACCCTGATTAAGCAACGCCGAATTCGCGTCTATACAGACAAAACCCGCGACTCGACTTCGCTCGCCGAACACCTCCGCGGGTTGAAGAGCGGGCGAATGGAATTCGCGTCCATACAACAATACGGTTCAGTTAACGTTTTTTGTCATTGAGAGCGCCCCGATCGTTGCAATCGCAGCCTATACAAACGTAGTCGTTAGCCTTCGGGAAGGGTAGTCCGCCTCCGCGGTGTAAAGAAAATAACATAATTTTAACCGTCCGATCTTCAACCCGCGGAGGCGGGTTTTGTTTGTGTAGACGCGGTTTCAACCGCCGTCTGCATCTTGAATCGAAAATTAAAAATTCAAAATGGTTATAACCCTTCTAAATTGACAAGCTGATGCAAGAACCCTGAGCAGTTTTGTTTACTTCAATCCTGGCTTGAAAAGCTTCTTTCAGGTGGGGCATATGGGTAACGGTGAGGATGCAGGCGAAGTCGGAGGCGATCGCATTAATTGCAGCAATCAGCCGATCGCACCCTTCCGCATCTTGAGTCCCAAATCCCTCATCAATAATCAACATTTGCAAAGCCGTCCCCGCCCGCTGAGACAACAATCTCGCCAGCGCCAGCCGAATCGCAAAATTAATCCGAAAAGCTTCACCGCCCGAGTAAGTTTCGTAGGCGCGAGTACCGCGAGCATCAGCAATTAAAATGTCTAAAGTATCAATCAACTTAGTTGCTTTTTTAGAAGCAGCCGCCCGCTGAGTAATAAATTGAACGTGCAACTGATTCGCGCTCAATCTCGACAATATCTGATTTGTTTCAGCTTCGAGTTGAGGCAAAACATTTTCAATCATTAAAGCTTGAATGCCGTTTTTACCAAAGGCTTGACCCAACTCTTGATAAACTCGGTATTGGCGTTTAGCAACTTGCATTTGCTCTTTTTGAGCTACTAGCTGAACTTGCAGATTTTCCAGATTTTGCTGCTGCTGCTGGAGGCGTCCGAGACTTCCCAAATGTTGGTCTAGCTGCTGGCGGCGGCGACTGATTTGCTGTTCGATCGCACTTATGCGGGCTGTGGGATCGGGATGTTCTTGCAATTGCTGGTTCATCGCGGAAGTTTGAGCGCTGACAGCTTGCAAATCTCGATCGCGCACGGCGATGGAATTAGCAATTTCATTAATCCGCTGCTGCACTTGCGGGTACTGCACAGTTGCCGACCGCAATTTTTCGGCCCTAGCGATCCAAAATTGCGTTTTACGCATTTCGCTGCGGACGTGTTCGTGCTGTTCCAAATTATAACCAACTTCCGCAATGTATCTATCTAAAGACAGAATTTGCTGCTGAATTTCCGAGCTATTTTTTTGCAGTTCTAACTGTTGTTGTACCGTGGCTAATTGAGTTTGCAAATCCGGGCGGCGGGTATTAATTTTATCCAGTTTCTGCTGAGCATCTTTGATTTGAGCTTGCTTAATTTCCGCCCACCGCAAGCGCTTTTCATCGCTGCGGGCGAGGGAGTGACTGCGATCGCTATAATTTAGCTGTTGCAGTTGCTGTTCGACTTGCTGTAGTTCGCCCAAATCATCGGCTGCATACTCGCCGGTACTCAGCAACCGCTCTATTTCCTCCGCATCTTGACGCATACTTTGCAGCCTGTTTTCGTCTTGATCCAGGCCGTCTAATTGTGCTTGCAAATGGCTGCGGCGTTCCCGCAATTCTTGATAGGGCGCTAATTCCTGTTCTAGTTCGCGGTATTCATGTCTGAGGACTTGAATTTCGCGCTCGGAAACAGCCAACTGTTCGCGCACAACCCACAGTTGGTTCCAAATTTCTTGCTGTTGGGAGTGGTGTTTTGTGACTACCAAATTCCAGTAGTGTTCGTCTAAAGGTCGATCGCACAAAGGACAATTGCCAAAATTTGCATCCCGCACCATTAAACGCGAATTCGATTGCTCGTTTTCCTCAAAATTCGAGACTTTAGCTTCGCCTGCGCTGGTTTCTCCTTCATTTTTCCGCAGCAGTTGCAGTTTTTGGTCGATTTCGGCGAGTCTGGTTTGATAGTCGCGGCTTTTGGCTTGCAGGTTTTCCAGAAAACTGTGCCTTTCTTGGCCTTTTTCGCGGACTCGTTCTTGATAAACTCGCTTGTTTTCCAACTGCAAAATTTGATTGGCGATGGCGGAGATTTCCTGCTGCAATTCCGGCTGTCGCTGCTGCTGCTGAACTTGTACCTGTCGGTTGATTTCGTCTAAGCGGGCTGTTAAACCGGCGCGGGCGCGATCGAGCTTTTGTTGTTTTTGCTGCTGCTGTTGTAGCAGCGGCGAAACTTGCAGTTGCAGTTGGTCGAGTTCGCTGAGGCGCGATCGAACTGCTTGCAACTGTGCGAGTCCTTTGTCAACCTCCGGCTGCTGTTTGAGAATTTCCAGAACATCTTTTTCATCTTGTTCTAAAACCTCTAATTGAGCTTGCAACTGCTGAATTTTGCTTTGCAAAAAGCTCAGTTCTTGCCGTTGCTGTTCTTGCAATTGCTGACGCTGATTTTGGGCTTGTTGGTTTGCCTTAAATTTGCCAGCCAGAGTCTCTTCTGTCGCTTGCAAGCTGTGGAAATACGCGATGCCTGCTGTTATTTCCTTTTCTTGCCCTAGGAGGGCTTGTAGCTCATTTTGCTGCTGTTTTGCTGCGCTGAGTTCTTGCTGCAATCGGCGGCATTCTTGAGAAATATTGTAGTGCTGTTGCTGGTGGCCGGCGAGGAGTTTTTGCCAAGTTTGGCGATTGTGGTGCTGGAGTTGCAGTTGCTGTAACTCGGTTGTGTCGGCTTGCTGTTGCTGCTGGAGCAAATCGGTGGCTTGCTGCAATTGAGTTTGTTCCGAGGCGATCGTCTCTTTTTGTTGCAGTTGCTCTTGTACGGTTTGCAAACTCTGTTTGAGCACTTCGACTTGAGCTTTAAATTGTTTGGACGTATCCTTGGCTTGTTCGGATAAAGTATCGTAGGAGTCGAGTTTGAGCAGGTTGGCTAAAACTTGTTTGCGTTCGATCGGCTTTTTGAGCATAAACTCATCAGCACGCCCCTGCCGCAAATACGCCGAGTTAATAAAAGTATCGTAATCTAATTTGATATGTTCGAGAATTTTCTGCTGAGTTGTTCTCAGGCCCTTGTCCGTAAGCGTGCGAAAACAGAGTTGATCCTGAGTTTCAGCAGCATTCAAGCTAACTTGAAATTCCAAACTTCCCGATTGTCCGCGCCTGCGGTTGCGAATCACCCGGTAGATTTGGCCGCCGGTGGAAAAAGTGAAATCAACGCGCACGTCAGTTTCGCCGATATGGATGATATCGTCTTCTGTATCGCTGCGACAACAGCCCCAAAGCGACCAGGCGATCGCCTCTAGGAGAGAGGATTTGCCAGCACCGTTAGGCCCGCAAATGCAAGCGGTGTGCAGGCCGCGAAAGTCTAAAGCAGCTTCGCGATAGCTGAGAAAATTTTTGAGTGTAAGTTGTATAGGAATCATTTAAGGCCATCGCGCCATACAATCTATCTATAAATAACACTATTTGTGCGCTGTTGCCTAGTTATTCAATCCAGATCCAAAACAATTGTCAGTGCTTCTGCAACTTCTTCGATAATTGTCTCCGAAAGGGTTCCGAGTTGTCGGACAAACCTTTGTTGGGAAACGGAACGGACTTGATAACTATCTGCGGCTGAGACTTTAATCAAGCCATTTTCGCTGCTGGGTTCTAGTCGAACCATCCAATTTCTCTGTGCGTATCGCTCTTTCCAGTCAGTGATAGGGACAATAACTTCCAGCAATAAAATTCCCACCGTCTCATCGCTGACAATAACTACGGGACGGGTTTTGCCAATTTCAGCGCCAACAGTAGGATCGAGTGAAACCAGCCAGATTTCGCCTTTACGCATTGGTTTTTACCCCTGCGTTAAGGTATTCTTCCTCGGATTCAAAATATGGTTCGCTCTCAGGCGACCACAAATCATGTAAAGCACCTCCCGGCATATAATCTGGGACTGCTGCTTCTGCGGCGGCTCTGAGTTGCCGCTTTTTGTCGGCTTTGCGCTGGGCTTTTGCTTCGATTTCTTCGCGCATCATCCGCGAAGCTGTTTCGATTATTTCTAGGCGTTCTTCTGCTGTGAGAGTTTTGAGTGCGGCTAAGATTTCTGTTTTAGTCACGGTTTTTTTTGGGGTGATTGGTGAGAAAGCGCGATCAATCTCATATCTTGCATCATTTTCAAGAACAGGCTGTCCGGCCTGTTTCACAAAGAGTGAATTTGATTATGGGATGGGCAGGAGAGCCCGTCCATAAAAAGCTTAGGAAGGAGAATTAAATAACTTACAATGCGTGATGGTTCTTGTGGGATGGGCGTCCCGCCCGTCAGAAAGGGCGGGCGGGACACCCCACAAACTTGTGTAAATTATTTAATTCGCGATCCTTATTGAAAACGGTGCAAGATATAAGATCGATCGCACCATCATTATATCTTTCACAAAAATCAATCTCGGCGCTCTCTGCTTATGGTGCACCCTACATCGATCGAATTGGCAGATTTTCCATCATCAAAAAGGGTTGACTGTATTCCTACAGCCAACCCCGCGCATATTTATTTGTCCTGCGTTTGCTCAAACAGCAACACTACCTGGCAATATTTGGGAACGTATAGCCGACACCGACTAACAATCCCACTTCAGCTCCGTCAACAAAACCAACATTCAGTCCCGCTGTTGCTGTAAAATTTCTCGACAGCGGCACATCTACACCCCCCGAAATCAGGAAGCCAATAGTACCGTCATCGCCGGTAGAAATTAGCACGCCAGCACCTGCATAAGGAGCAGCAGTAATCACAAAATCCTCGCTGACTTCGACGGTCTCTTGAGATACAAAATCATAGGTAACGGGAATTAGAAAAGCTAAGTTGTCGCGGAACAAAACAGTCGGTCTCACCGAGAAATTGTTCGTCAAACCGATTTTGCTAATAATGGCAAATGAACCGTCGCCTAAGGCTGAATCTCCGCCAAAACCTAGATTGCCACCAATGCCGATGTAGCTGGGCCCAGAACGAGTAGCTCGGCCTGGTCGGATTTGAGTTCCTTGAGCCACTTTTTGAGTCGGTTCCGAGACAGTTGCGGGTTTTTCAGCAACTTTCGGTTGGTTTGTCAAAGCTGAGGCGGAAGTGCTGACAGGATTGCTCAACAATTCTTGTGCTGTTTTGACTTCTTTTTCTTCCTTCGTTGCTGTTACTTCAAGATTATTGCTCTCGGCAACAATTGAGGTAGGTCGATCGCTCTTTTTGGCAGTCTCGACTTTTGACTCCACTTTGACGCTATTATCAGCAATTTTAGCGGTTTCTTCCGAATTTTCAGTCTCAGCAGCAATGGAGGTATTTGGCGCTGTTTCTGTCTCAGCAATTTCCGATGTTGCTGCTTCCGATTTTTCTGGTGCAGCAATAGATACTTGCAAGTTGGCAGTAGGTTCAGAGGCGACTGGCTCTGCCGCTTCTGCTAGTTCGCTCCAACTGATCGAATCAATTTTTTTATTACTAGCCGTTGTTTCTGCGTCGGGTTTAACTGCTGAAGTTGCTGTCGGCTCAGAAATTTGGTCAATATTTTGAGCTGCGATTGTTGCAGTTGTAGCGACATCGGGCAAGTTGCCAGTTTCAGCTTTCGCTGACATGGTACTGCAACAAACAGCTAAAGCAGCAAGATTTATTAACGCGAAAGTAGACTTGGAAAATAGACTATTCATAGAAACTCCTCAATGAACCGTGTGTTAAAAGTGTAAGTGTTTGAGGGCAACCGTCGAGAGCTTTGCTAAAAAAAGACACAAATAGGAGTTGTGTTGTTCCTAGATTGGCACTCAACCGTTGAAGAGTCAACTCTCAAGCTGATTAGATTCAAGAACGGACGGTGGGTTTAGAGGCTAATTTTAATTTACAGATCGATCGGCTAAAAATCAATCCTAGGGATGATTTCACCCTTAATCCTGTTTAATTGAGGAATCGATCGCGCGTCTGGCTTGCATTCTACAATACTGTACTTGGGGGCGCTGCACTCGCAGCCACGCCGGAAAAACCCGGTTCTTGAGGGCGCACCAGCTCGAAACCAAGAGACAACAAGCTTTCAAAACAGTTTTGGCAGCCCCGCCGTCCACAGCGCAGTTAATACAACGCGATCGGCTGCTGCACAGTCCATGACAATTAATGTAGAATAATACCACCGATCCGAGAAATATTTGTGGCTCTATCGTGTCAAAATTACTGAATATTATGAAAATTGTGTAAAATTTAGTGTTCTATTTGTAAAGTTTAGCCTTCGCTTTCGCTCAGGGTCTGACCATCTAACAACAGCACGCAACTAAACAAGTAAAAAAATACAAATTATCTCATCTCAACCTGACTTTATGAGCAAAGTTCTAGTCATATTAGGCGAATTGAGCGATCGCGACATCGATTGGATGCTCGCCAACGGCACCCGCACCCAAGTCCTCCCCGGCACAACTCTGATCACCGAAGGTAAGCCCTTAGACGCCCTGTACATAGTTCTGGAGGGAACTTTGAGCGTTGCTGTATCATCTTTTGCCGACAAAGAAATTGGAAAAATTATTGCCGGGGAAGTGTTGGGCGAAATGTCTTTTGTAGACGGGAGGCTTCCTTCTGCTAGCGTCACGGCAATTGAAGAGTGCCTCATCCTGTCAATTCCGAGGCGGCTGCTAACTGAAAAACTCGAGCAAGACGTGCTTTTTTCCCTGCGGTTTTATCGGGCGATTACCAAATTTTTGTCGTCGAGACTGCGGGGTACAGTCAAACGCTTCGGCGAAGAGACTGATTATTTATCATATCAAGACCCCGACGACGAGCGCGCTATCCGGGAAAAGGTCGAAAATCCCGATTTGGCTGAATCGAGATTTCAATGGCTGTTGCAGCGTTTGAAGGGGAGTTGAAGGAAGAAGTCATTAGGCAGTAGTCATCAGTCAGTAGTCATTAGGCAGTAGTCATCAGTCAGTAGTCAGTAGTCAGTAGTCAGAAGGCAAAAGGAAGAGGGGAAAAATAAGATGATCCGCTTTGCCTTTTTCTTGTTTTTCTACCAATTCCCCATTGCCAATGGCTTGGCAATTACCAATTACCAATTACCAATTACCAATTCCCGATTCCCAATTACCGAATTAAAAAACATATTTTTCAGCGACGCGCCAGTAGCGGGAAAAACGCTTTAAATCAATGTAACCATCGTAGCGGACAAAGGGTTCCGGTGGCAAAACTTCTACTGGGTGCGATCGCCTAATTTCCCGGCAAATATCCTGAAACCGAGGACTGGGACTTTCGGTAGTTATCACTTGATTCGCGCCGGATTCGATCGCAAAAGCGATAACTTCCGCAGCCACATCGCCCCGCCGAATAACTACCGGCAACTCCAGCAAACATTCGTAAATAAACACCATTCGTTTGAGACTCAACTGCCATTCATCAATGAGTGCATCATCCCAAACCCAGATAGCCGGTGCCTCTGGGTGCGCTTGAAAAGCCGGGCCTTCAGGACTCAAACAGTCGCCGTGCAGCCAAATAATCGGATTGTTCATAAATTAGTAATTGTTGACGGTTGACTGTTAACTAGACCTCTTGCAAAAATAATTAGGACGATGCTCAGAGCAACGTCCCACAATTTTTTTTTTCTTGTGGGACGTTGCTCTGAGCATCGTCCGAAAATTTGATTAAAAGGACTTATGCAAGAGGTCTACTGTTGACGGTTGATTGTTGACGGTTGACTGTTGACGGTTGATGGTTGACTGTTAACTTTTGACAACTGACAACTGCCTACTGCCTACTGACAACTGACAACTGACTTTTTAATTTGTGCGACCTTTTTTAGGGCGTTCCCAACTTTTAGAACCGCCACTACGATCGACCTTTTCTCCCGAAGGAAACAATTTCCCTTCCAAATATTCGTAAGTTCCCTCAAAATCGCACTGCCCGTACAGAGGACAATCGCGACAATAAACCCCCTTACTGTAACGCTCCAAATTTTCCCGATTAAAAAAATAAGGTTTGTGACTGAAAGTGCTTGCTACCCACTGCCAAGAAAGATTGTTGCTCGCCGGATCTCCATCTAGCAAATGTTGCAAAAACCAGCGAGCTCCGGCTTGCCAACGCACGCGGTGCCAGTGTACCAGATAACTAGCCATCCACATCCGCTGGTGATTATGTATATAACCGGTTTCTCGCAACTCGCGGCTGAAACTGTCGATGCAAACCAAACCAGTCGATCCCTCGACGACATCCTGTGGCAGAGTTTCGCTGTAATCTTTAGCAGTGTAACCAGTTTTGTAAGCTTCCCGGTCTTGCCAAATCCCCTGGCCCAATTCGGCATACAGTCGCTGCCAATAATCCCGCCAACCCAACTCGTTGACAAGTTTTACGGCATCTTCTGGATGTGGCACTTTCGAGAGCACGACATCCCGCACTTCGGCAAGGCTCAAAACGCCGTAGCGCAAATAGGGTGACAACCGCGTTACCGCGCCGTTGAGGAAATTGCGGGTGGAGGCGTATTTGCCTGGGTCAATTTGTTGCAGCGCTGTCTCGGCTGCTTTGCGCCCGCCTAGAGTTGCGGGTACGTTGCTATCCTGGGCGGCGGCTTCGGGAAACTGTTGGCTTATGTAGGCTATTAATTCGTCGCGGCTGGCAAATTCCCGCTCCATGTCCTGACTCATTGTTTTTTCAAGCGGCTGTCGTGACAAAGTAACCCGTATCCCGGAAATAAGTGTAACAATCCGGTAAAATATTGTAGCATCTAGTAATAACCGATAAAAATCGGCTACCATGACTCGCTATGTCACACCTAGAGAAGCCTGC
>Ga0163147_10000220_pt1 | contig 88448 bp, 79 predicted proteins | sample OliLakLV19MP6G1_FD_148597 | JGI IMG/M metagenome (GOLD analysis project Ga0163147, IMG submission 148597) | Freshwater microbial mat bacterial communities from Lake Vanda, McMurdo Dry Valleys, Antarctica- Oligotrophic Lake LV.19.MP6.G1 | ecosystem: Environmental > Aquatic > Freshwater > Lake >... | reverse complement strand
CCAGCTCAGGCACCGTTGCCGTGATGTCGCCACTCGTTGAAGGGCTGCCTTTTCGCAAACCACGGAAGCTCCGTCCCGGAGATCGCGTTGCCATCATTTCGCCTTCCTGGGGTGGGCCTGCGAAGCGGCTGCAGACTAACCCCGAGTTACGCGGCTCCGATGTGAATGCCGCCTTTGCGGATCCATCGATCGCCGGAATTATCGCTTCGATCGGAGGCGATGATTCGGTGCGCATCCTGCCGTACCTTTCACCCACTCTCATCACCCAAAACCCAAAACTCTTGATGGGTTACTCTGATTTTACGACCTTGCTCAGCTACATCAATTCCCTAGGCAACGTCACCGTACATGGTCCGTCGGTGATGGCCGGAATTGCGCAAGCTCCCGCGTGCGGGGATGCGTACGTCGAGCACCTACGGAGCTTTCTCTTTGACGCGCCTAGCACTACAAGCTACCGTCCCGAGGCGCGCTATTCGGAGGGTTATCCTGCTTGGGGAGTCGAAGCGACACTCGGAACCACCAGCCCACCCAAGGAGAATCCCGGCTGGGACTGGGCACAGAGAGGAACGCCAAGAACGGCGTATGTTTGGGGCGGCTGCATCGAGGTTCTCGAGTTCATGAAGGGAACCGACTTCTGGCCGGAACGTTCGTTCTTCGACGACAAGTTCTTGTTTTTTGAAACCTCCGAAGAAAAACCATCACCTCTTCTTGTGGAGCGTTGGCTCCGCAATTACGGGAGCCAGACGATCCTGAATCGGGTTCAGGGCGTTATTTTTGGCCGTCCCCAGAAGTACAACGCTACCGAGCGAGAGGAGCTGAAGCGAGCGGTCCTCAAGGTCATTGTCGAAGAATACGGTCGTACGGATATCCCGATCATCCTAAACTTCGACGCCGGGCACACTGACCCACAGAGCCTGTTGCCATTTGGAATCTCGATGGAGATCGACGCTGAGCGAGATCGAATTCAACTCGTCGAGTCGGTATTCTAGTTAGCCAGCGTTTGCGAGGTACTGACCGATTTCGTGCAGGCTCGCTATTCGATGAACCTGCGCGGCGTGCTGGGGCACTTCAGGAAAAAGCGAGAAGACCGTCATTCCAGCTGCGATCCCAGCGTGAACACCAGATAGGGAATCTTCAACAACGGCGCAACGCGAGGGATGCACGCCCATGGCGGCAGCAGCGTGAAGAAAGAGGTCGGGGTCAGGCTTCCAGCGGTCGAGCTCGTAGGCGCTGAAGACACTACGCCCAAAATAACGTTGCAGGTCCGTAACCTGTAAACTCAACTGAGTTTGCTCGAGCGGGCCGTTGGACGCGACCGCGACAGGAAGGTTCAAGGCGCCAAGGAGCGCGTGAGCACCGGGCATCGGTCGGAGTCGAGCACGGACGGCGTCAGCCCTAGCACGACGAAACACAGCAACAAAGTCGGTGGGCAACTTGATACCAAGAAGGACCTCGCAGCGGGCGAGAGATTCCGCGAGCTTTCCGGCATTGAACAGCCGCACGGCAGCGTCCGTCACGCCAGGTGCAAGATGCAAGGCGCTCAGACATTCGGCGAGCGCCTCTCGAGCCAGCGGGACACTGTCTACAAGTGTTCCATCGCAGTCAAAGATGATCGCATCTATCCGTGGAGAATGCATGGGGCTCACCAAGTTAACGCACTCCAGCTGCGAGGACCAGAAGAATTGTGCTCACTTTCTCCATCGGCTACTACTGAAGCAAAACCAGGGTTTCCCCCAATCGACAAACACCACCCCGACTCCTACGTTGTTCTTCGTGCGCCTCACACCCACCAACGACTTGGTTTTCAAGCTCCTGTTCATTGCAAATCCGGCGCTCCTCCGCGATCTGCTCGAAGCGGTGCTTCAACCAAGCTCGCCCATCGCATCGTTAGAGGTTCTGGACCCAGAAATTCCTGGTGATCTCACCGGCAGCAAAGCCATTCGGCTCGATGTGCGCGCTCGCTCGGAGGACGCCTCCATCTTCAACGTCGAAATGCAGGCATACGGGCACCTGGCCTTGCCTGCTCGTTTTCTCTTCTACTGGGCGCGTGGCTACACTGAGCTCCTCGGTCGAGGCCAACCTTATTCACTGCTCAGGCCGACCATCTCGATCGTTTGGTCCACCGTAGCGATGGTGCCCACAGGCCGCTTCCACAATGCTTTTCTCGCCCTGGAGCGCAGCTCCGGCTACTGCTTAAGCGACCACTTCCAGCTCCACCTGCTCCAGCTGCCATGCCTCGCCGCGGCCTCCGACACCCCAAAACAGCTGTCCCTTTGGGCCCGTTTTCTTAAAGCAGCCTCCGACCAAGAATTTGATACACTGGCAAAGGAAGATCCCATCATGGCCAACGCGGTGAACGAACTCGACAGAATCTCCAGCGACCCCCTTGCTCGCAGGCGTGCACAAGAGCGCGAAGATTCCATCAGAATGTACGAGGACTCCTTAGCGGTGTCACACCGTGAAGGTAAAGCCGAAGGTAGAGCCGAAGGCAACGCCGAAGGTAGAGCCGAAGGCAACGCCGAAGGTAAAGCCGAGCTGGTGATCAAACTGTTAACTCTACGCTTCGGTGCGGTGAATCCGGTCAACGCCGAACGCGTCCGCAATGCCTCCCCGGCAGAGTTGGATACGTTTGCTGAGCGCGTGTTAACTGCTCGGGATCTGGTCGACGTTTTGGCAGGCTGAGATATACAACGCGGCGTGACCGTGAATTTTCACCTGCTGTCCTCTGCGTGTAAGAACGTCAGCGTATTGTCATTCAGATCTTGAATCTTGACACCAAAGACCAGAACGTTCGGGAAGTTGGCCCCAACTGATGACCCCTTCCCCTAGGACCACGTGCGATCGCCGAAAGCTGAGCTTGATGCTCAGTGGGTTGCTCTTGGGGGAATTAACTTTGAGCAAGTATCTCTGACGTGGCCTAAGGGCCGCGTCGTTGACCTTCATATCCGCGACGGCCAAGGAGCCCACTGTGCCCAATTGAGCTAGAGCGCTGGCACAGCCTCTGAAAGCGCGGCTAACAATAGCGCGGGGTCCACGTTGTAAGCCTCCATGTGCACAAAACGTGCTGAGAGTGCGCTAGGTGAAGCCGTACAGACGGCAAGATTGGCATCCGCGGGGCTGCTCTCCTGGTTCGTGCGTCGGCCCGCTGTGGAAGCGGCACCATTCAAGCGACAGCCAGTTTGGCGTTGATGATAACACGCGCACGCGTCACCAACTCCCTTCTTCATGGCCGTCCAAAAACGATTCGGATAGGTAGCGTCGTCCTCGGCAGGCGTAAGCTTCATGCTGGAGGCTTGGCTAATGTGAACAGTGCCCGCACAACCAGGCAGATTATTGCTCACGCCGGCGCCGTGATACTCAAGGTGCAAGTCATCTCGAGCGGCTTCCAATCCGTCGTAGACGGCAAAATAACCGTTTCGTATCGCGTGCACCACATCCGAATCCCGCATGCAGGTACCATCGCAGGCGTAATTCTGGACTTCGGAACAGCCTGAGCAAGACGTGACGTTGCAGCGATGTGCCGTGTTTTGCAGAAAAGCCACGGCGTTGACGTCTCGAAACAGGCGAATCGCGCGATCATCTCGAAAATCAAAGCCAAAGTGAGGTGAATCGATGACCAATGACCGCGTTCCGGTTAACTCTCCAGGATCCCGAAACGCGAACACACCTTGGAATTGTGAGGAAACATCCCGCAGCACCCAGTAATTTCGGCCGGTCGCCGCATCCTCGAGGCGCACCGCCTCGTAGCCCATGGTCCGAGCGGCGGTCGCAAAGCTTGCGCAATCCTTGTTGGCCCATGCCAGCGCCGCTACCCGTGCGGCTTGCCACTTGTCGCTCGTGGTTTCCCAGATTGGCATGGTCATAGCGGCAGAACCCGAATAGGGCGCTGCGGCGAGGTAGTCCAACAGGTCCGCGGCAACGTGCTTCAAGCAATCATTCGCTGCATTGGAGGCTCCCGCAGACCCTCCCAGGTTACCGGCGCTACCACCTGAAGCGAAGCTGCTTTCGTTGCCTCCTACGTTCCGTCCGCCCCCGCCGGAGTCAGCGCCGCCCAAACCTGAGATCGCTACGTTACTCGCGCCGTTACAGCCCGAGAGGCAGACGGCTAGGAGGGTGAGCTCTGCCTGGCCAAAGCGTTTGCTGAGCATTGGGCAAACGATAGCCGGCTTTGTGTGTGACCCGGAAGGGCTGCCGAGCGCTGTTGCAGCGCCATTTGCAGAGGGCGTCCTTTCTGCTTCGATCGCGACAATGGTTAGCTGGCTCTTCGGGGCCCTTGCCGTTCTGCTTCTCATGGCCTTTTTGGGCGCGCTGCCGGGCCTGAGCTGGTACGGCACCGTCGTGCGGCGGGGGCCAGCGCTCAAATCTCGACTGGCGCTCACCTTCGATGATGGCCCGCATCCGGAGACGACCCGCCAAGTGTTAGCGCTCCTTGGCCGCTTCCAGGCATCGGCAACCTTCTTCGTCACTGCTCACCGAAGCAGCCATTCGGAAGCTCAAGTGTGTCACGTTAAGTGAACTTCTGGGCGCGCGCTGAAGCAGCTTACTTCTTCGCTCTGCGAATGCGAGAACCCTTGCCGCTCGGCTCCCAGTCGATCCAGTAGATGTCGTCAGAGCCCAACGCGAACTGTAAAACGCGGTCTGTTTGGCGCAAAACGGAATCGGGCTTGCTGCAACCGGAAAGTGCACAGCGCTTGAGCCGACTCTTGCCCGGGACATACACCTCGGGACCGTAGGGGCTGGGGGTCGCATGGGGACCGGGCGGTGCTGGCGAAGGTGGCGGTGCTGGCTCCTGTTCGATCCAGTAGAGGTGCCTGTCGTCGGCCCCGAACTGAGGGATCGAGTTGCCCTCCGCGCTGAGACCTATGGGGAGGCTTGGCGCATTGGGTGCACATCCTTCAAAGGGGCAAACCATGGCGCGGTCCAGCGAGGCTTCGTTGGCGACGATGAGCGAGGTCGAGTTGGACGCGAAGAGCCACGCATGGTCAGCGATCACGGTCGAGGCTGCTAAGTCATTCAGGGGGGCTCGCTGCACGCTATAATGTTCCATCGACTGAGCCCTCGAATACACGTATCCATCTTTGATGAGCGTCGCGAACGCAGGGAGCGCGGGCGGTGGATCGAGCCGAAGCGGAGCTGCGCCGCAGCCCGATGAGGGGCAGCAGTAGGACGCGTCAAAATCCGACCAACAAACGTGGCTCTCATCGCCCACCAAGGAGCTCCACTTGTCGCGTACTGGCCCATGGATGATGTCCACGGGCTCTCCGCTACAACCCGTCACAGGACAGGTACGGAGCGCCTCTTTGCTCAACCAATACGCGCGCCCGCCGCCCAGGCTGACGGCGGGGTATTCCCAAAGAGCCGTGTCGAAGACTTCAACCGTCCCTGGGCAGTCCCTAGTGTCGCACCCGCGCAAGGTTGCTGCCGAGTGAGCGCGCGTCGTCCACAAAAGCCGGGACCCTTCGGCGTAGACATTGGAGATGTCTTCGCCGCTCACCACGATCTCATCGTCGAGATCAACATTTTGGCCGGCGCAGCCAAACATCATAAATCCAATACATAATAATCGACGCATGGTGTTCTCCTGACGACTATCGAACAAAGCGCACAATGCGACTTCGAAAGGCTCCGGTTGAATCAACCTCCCAGGCCACCACATACGCGTGCGTTTCATCGACGGCCATGGGGGGCTGGTTTGTCAACGGCTGCGAGCCCGGGGGGCCTTCAAAGGGAATTTCAATGGTCCCGAGATGTTGCTGTGTTTCGCGGGCACGCTTTGAGCAGCTCACGATTTCAAAACTGTTGCTCCCCCGATCTGCCGCCTGACGTCCAAAAACAAGGTGGTCTTTGTCAGTGATCACGAGGCGTGGCCTTAGCTGTTGACCCACCGCCAACTCCGGCCCCTCAGGACAGCCAGCCAACGCACAGCGATTAATAAAACCAGCGAGGCTGCTCACGGGCCAGTACACGTGATGCTCATCAATGGCGACCCAAGGGGCGGGCGCACCGAACGAATCAGGCGTTGAAAACGCCTCGACCAGTAACGTCGGCGGGCTTGTTCCGTCCTTCCTTTGCGACACGAGACTCCCGCGTTCGGATATCCAGGAAATCGACTCAGGCCCCGAATAAATGTGCTCCTGCTCTGGATTGACCGTGCCACCTGATTGCGAGATTTTCGGGCCGTTTTCCCCCCAAGAGGGAAGGCGGCGTGCGGGTGCCCCGGATCGAGGGGCTGCACTGAAAGCAGGCCAATTCTCGGTCCGATAATAGACATTGATTTCATCGACCTCGAAGCCGAGCACTCCAAAGACGACTTCGCGTGGGCTTTGGCACTCTCCCACCGAACAAGCAAAAACTCTGTGACCAGGAAAATCACCTGACCCCTTGCCTCCGCCGCCCCAGCCACGCCAAAAAATCTCACCCGCACTCACTCGGAATTCGCCAAAATATGAGACGCCGACGACATTCTCTGTGGGATACGCAATCTGCGACGACTGGCAATTGCTCTTGAGACAGCTTCTCAACACGCGATTATAGGAATCACCCCATCCAAGACCGACTGACCAATAGATCCTGTCAGAGTCCACGGCGATTCTGGACACGAACTCGTTTTCAGCTGCGATGATTATCTCGCCCTCGGGGACGACTAGCTCGGGCGAGTTGCTTGTGTTTGCAGCCGTTACTGCCCCATCGAGCTCAATAGACTCAGCCCTGCAAGCCACAACACTTAACATTAATACAGTGCTCATTGAACGAAACATGAATGAACTCCCGACTGGCCTGTGCTCAACCTTCTGCATTACTTCTCTGTTCATGTTTGTAACGAGTAGCTAGAACCGTCACTAAAAGTGACGAGAAACACCCGCACCAACGGCTCCCGACAAGCTCGGCGAAGTCCACACGTCGGCGCCATGCAGGCGTAGCGTGATGGGGGTCAATGTCCTCAGTAAGTCCGCATTAAGCAGCAGCGACCAACTCGCTGCGATCGGAAGATCGAGTTCAACACGAGCACCGATCGCCGAAAGGGCCGAATTCTCAGTGCGCGGGCCGGAGACTTTGGCCCCCTCTGAATGCCATAGACCAAGGTTTGCGATCCCACACCCCAAAAGCCAACCCACCCGCCAGCAGGGGGCAAGGCTGATTCCGAACTGCTGTGCGTGAACCTCGCCACCCAGGAGGGAACTCTGCGCACCACCAAGCGTACCGAAGAGGTCTAATTCGATCTGAGCACTGCCGAGCCGGATCCTGCCGCCAACACGAGCACCTGGCACGACACTGGGTGCCGCGCCGAACGCGAGCAATGCGCTGCCCTGTAAGCTGAATTCCGTTGAACTTCGGGGCGCCGCTACTGGTGGCACCCTTCGAGCTTGCGCAGGGGCAGGCGGTGTCGGCTGTGCTTCGCTTGAAGGAGTGAGAGATCCTTCAGTTGCCTCATCGGTGGCGTGGCCGTCAGCCGCTGGCGCCTCGGGTGACTCTTGCGGATTCTGTGTGCCCTCATCGACTGCCGTCTCTGCTGTTGGAAAATTCAAGCCCACGGAAGGATCTAGTGTGATGCTGATCGCGAGCGCGAGTGCAGCCACGAGCTCGTCACAGTTGTCGCGAGTCTCCGTGAGCTCGCGCGCACCCCGAATAATGCCATCTGAATCGATCAAGCGCACACGCCCGCTCAGCCCTGTTGGCACATCTGAGATCTCGACAATCAAGATCTGGCGAGCAGCCGGAAAGAAAGGGCTGTAGCCGAGGCGTTTGGAAACAGCTTTTTGAAGTTCTGCTCCGTCGGGGCAGTCCAACACTTGCGGGCTGCGCGCGTAGTCGAGCCGAGTTGAGATCCCGGTGTCTGCAGCCGATGCACTCCCGATCCCGACTGTCTGAACGAGCAGCATCCAAGAACAAGCGCGAATGAGCCACACAAAACTTGGAAATTCTTTCACGGTAAGAGCGCCGGCTCGATGGCTCCCGACAGCAAGCTGGTCGGATACCTGTCGTGAAAGCTCCTGGCCAGCTCCTGGGCTTCGGGCAGCCTGCGGAGTGTCAGCAACGCCTGTATTTCTAAGGCATCGCGCTCTTCGGCTAGCCGCCCTTCCGGAAACTGCTCTCGATGACGCTTGATCACGCCCAACACCAATTCGGCTTCGCCCGCCGCCGCTTGCATTCGCGCGGTGTCCAGCAACGCTCGCTCACGTTGCAACAGAGAAACGCCTCGGGTGGTGCTAACTTCCGAATTGGGACGCCGCTCAGGACGTTGATCACCGGCGGATACCGCTCGCGAGCTCTCATCCGATTTCCTGACCTTCACAAAATTCGGAGGTGGCGCCTCGGGTATCACAGTGGCTGGGCGGACCACCGAACTCATCGGTGCAGGCTGGTAGACGACGCGCACCTCCGGCGGACGCAGAAGCCCGTATGCGGTGGCTCCCATTCCACCACCCAGAAGCCAGGCTCCCAATAAAGAAGCTGCCTTGGAGCGCAAGAAAGGTACCCGCGCAAGCAGCTCAATCCCTTCTTTCGCAGGCCCAGCTCCCTGAGTGTGGTCGACGTTTATCGGCGCAGCCGCAGACAAGACTTGCTCAAAGACACGCTGCCGAACCTCCGGCGGGGGAGGACTTCCGGGGCCCAAGTTGCGGAGTGCTTCAAGCGGATTCATTGCCACCTCGTTGCCGCGAGATGCGGCGGTAGGCCAACTGAAAATCTTCACGAGCTAACCGCAATCTGGAGTAGGCCGTATTGAGTGGGATTTCGAGCGCTCTTGCAATCTCCGGCACGCTGTTTCCGTCGACCTCGTGCAACAGCAACACGGCGCGCCGATCAAGGTCCAGGCGCTGCAAAGCCAACTCGGCAGTGTCGAGGTCTTCCCGAGCAATGAGTTGGTCGGCTGCTGACTGGGTGCCAGACACTGCCTCCACGACGACTCCGAACCGCTCAATGCGATGACGCGCTAGGCGTCGGTAGTTGGAAGCAGAGCGATACGCGAAGCCGAAGAGCCATGGCCTAAGCGGGTATTCGTCGCGGTACTCGTCAAGGTGGGCATGAACGGCCATGAACACCTGTTGGGCTTGGTCCTCCAAGTCGCGCGCCGGGACGCCTAGGCGCCGCAGAGTGCCCCACACGTACCCAAAATGGTCCCGAAACACCACGGTGAAGTCGGTGCGCGCCACGGGGCTGCTGGGCACTTCTCTTAGGGGGACTCGTTGCACTCGCCGGGTCTTTGTCTCGAAAACCAAGTTCTGTCACGCAAAGTGAGAGCCGTCGTCGAATTTATTGCGAGCCCCAAGTGCATCATCTGCGGAACCTATACCCCCGGTAGACGCTGGCGCCGCCGGCCGCTGACGAGGTGCCGCCAGTTGCCGGCTTGCCACCGGTCGACGATGAGTTCGCGCCACCGGTCGCGCTCTGCTGGTGAGTTGACGTGCTTGCAACGCCGCTGCCCGCGAGCGCCAAGAACGCCAACGATACTTAGAGCGGCGATACTTCTGTTGTCGCAAGCTCGGTGTTGCAGGTGATCTCCATATTGATGCCGAGCGACATCACATGGTCAGCACCCATGACGAAGCGAAAGCTCGGGCTCACCAGGCCTCCCGTGGCTCAGAACCGCGTCGTCATTGCACCCGTCAACTTGCGGCTACGCATGCCCTAACCCTAACGCCTGGCCGGGCAGAAAATCCGCTCAAGATCGACTCGCCATTAGCACAATTGGTTCAAGGGCCGGAGAACTTGAGCTTGTCTGCTGAAAGGCCGGCCGCGTGCTCAATCGTATATTAACGTCTTGCGAGGTTTGCCGGGAGATACGCGATTTGTCGGAAGGAGCAGCTCGGGTAGATGCGGGCCTGGGCACAGCACTCTGGCGAAAGTTGGAACGCGCTCAGATCGCAGTGTCCGAAAGCGCCAAGCCTCAGGTTGCGCGATTTGCAACGGGGCGCAAATTGCAGCGTGGCATAGGTCGTCGCAGGTTACCCTATTGCCCAAATTCTCCGTGAAAACGGCTTGGCACGACGGATGCTTGGAAGTGGGGACAAGGGTGCCGACATGCTCCGATGAAGGTCTAAAATGACCCATGCCAATGAATTTGATGACGAACCGGACACCATCCCCGCGCTTTCTCGGGGTTGCCGTGCGTTGGTGGCGGAGGATGACCCGGAGATGCGAGAGCTGGTGGTGGGGCTCCTTGAAATGGACGGCTTTAGCGTCACAGAAGCCACATCCGGTGACGAAATGATCAGAATCCTTCAAAGAGAGAGTTTTGCTGAATTCCCGGATGAAGCTTTTGACATTATCGTTACCGACCTTCGTATGCCGGGCGCGTCTGGGCTCGAAGTGCTCAGTCGCTTGCGGATCGTTGGTTGTACCACTCCCGTGATCATGCTGACAGCTTTCCCGGACGAAACGGTGAGGAGAGACGCGGGCTTGCTCAACAGCATCCTGTTAGCCAAGCCGTTTGCGCTCGAGTCGCTGCGCTGCGCCGTGCACTCCTACACGAACGTGAGCCGACGGGATTCAAGGAGTTGAGCCCTCCTCGCCAAAGTGCTCATTCTCCCGATGAGGCGTTGAAGGCCTGTCAGGTGTAATGTCGACCTGGGTCGTCCGTCTGCACCGGTAACGCCGCCGAGGAGACCCATGAAGACTCAAGAATCAGAACACGCCGCGACTTGCTGTGCTAACCACCCACCAAAGGTTTACCAGATGGAAAAATCGACGACAGATCCCGTCTGCGGGATGAAGATCGATCCGCAGACCGCACGCGGGGGGTCCTTGGTGCACGGCGGCGAGACCTTCTACTTCTGCAACCCGCGCTGCAAGGAGAAGTTCAACGCTGAGCCGGCGCGCTACTTGAAGCCCAAAGAGACGCCGCACAAGCCCGCGCCCGAATCGGCCGCAGCGCTTTCGAGCACGTACGTCTGCCCGATGGATCCGGAGATCGTCCAGGCGGAACCCGGCGCTTGCCCGATCTGCGGGATGGCTCTCGAGCTTCGGACTGTGTCGCTGGCGGACGAAGAGAGCCCGGAGCTGCGCGATATGCAGCGGCGCTTCTGGATCTGCCTGGTGCTCACGGTGCCCACGCTACTCCTGGCGATGTCCGATCTCCTTCCCGGCCAACCCGTGCAGCGCGTTATTTCCCCACAATTCGGTGTTTGGATACAGCTGGTGCTCGCCGCTCCTGTCGTGCTCTGGGGCGGTCTCCCGTTCTTTCAACGCGGCTGGGCATCGCTTGTGAACCGCCATCTCAACATGTTCACGCTGATCGCGCTCGGAACCTCCGCGGCGTTCGCGTTCAGCCTGTTCGCAACCTTCTTCCCGTCGCTCTTGCCACACTCGATGTCTCATGGCGGCGCCGCGCCCGTTTATTATGAGGCTGCTGCTGTGATCATCACGCTCGTCCTGCTGGGCCAAGTGCTGGAGCTCCGGGCGCGTAGCGCCACCTCGGGAGCCATTCGTGCGTTGCTCGGCCTCGCCCCAAAGACCGCCCGTCGCGTTTCCGACGACGGTAGCGAAGTGGACGTTCCGCTCGACCAGGTGGTGGTGGGCGATCGCCTGCGCGTTCGCCCGAGTGAAAAGGTCCCTGTCGACGGCAGTGTGATCGAGGGCGCGAGCGCGGTCGACGAATCGACCATCACAGGCGAGCCCATCCCCGTCGAAAAGACGGATGGCGCGCGAATTACCGGTGGAACGCTCAACGGCACGGGCACCTTCGTGATGCGCGCCGAGCGCGTGGGGAAGGACACGCTGCTCGCCCAGATCGTGGGGCTCGTCAGCGAGGCGCAGCGCAGCCGGGCGCCCATCCAACGACTGGCCGATGTCGTCTCGTCGCGGTTTGTCCCAGCGGTTGTGGCCGTCGCCGCACTCACAGCTATCGCATGGGGATCCTTTGGCCCGGAGCCGCGGCTGGCGTACGCGCTCGTCAACGCGGTGGCGGTGCTCATTATCGCGTGTCCTTGCGCGCTCGGCCTGGCAACGCCGATGTCCATCATGGTGGGGACAGGTCGCGGCGCGCAGGTCGGCGTGCTTGTGAAGAATGCCGAAGCGCTCGAGCTTCTCGAAAAAGTGGATACCCTCGTGGTCGACAAGACGGGCACCTTGACCGAAGGCAGGCCGCGCCTCGTGAGCGTGGTTGCAGCAGAAGGATTTGACGAAGGAGGCGTGCTTGCCAAGGCCGCCGCGCTCGAGAAGACCAGCGAGCATCCTCTGGCCGCCGCGATCGTCGCGGGGGTGATCGCACGAGGAGTCTCCGTGCCGACTGCAACCGACTTCCGCTCGGTCGTGGGGAAAGGTGTCGTCGGAACCGTCGAGGGAGCCGAGGTAGTGCTCGGCAACGCAAAGTTCATCGAAGAACAAGGTGTGAGCACTGAGCCGCTCATGGCCAACGTTCAGCAACTCCGCGAAGAGGGGCAGACGGTAGTCTTTCTCGCAATCGGCAAGAAGCTCGCCGGCATTCTCGGCGTGGCAGATCCGATCAAGGAGTCGACAGCCGAGGCGCTGCGCGTTCTCCGGGAAAGCGGCTTGCGCGTGGTCATGCTCACGGGCGACAACGAGACGACAGCACGAGCGGTCGCCAAGAAGCTCGGGATCGAGGACGTGCGCGCCGACGTTCTGCCGCACCAGAAGAACGAGGTGGTCGCGCAGCTCAAGCAACAAGGACACATCGTCGCGATGGCGGGCGACGGCACCAACGACGCACCAGCTCTGGCCACCGCCCACGTCGGTATCGCGATGGGCACGGGCACCGATGTCGCCATTCAGAGCGCGGGCGTGACCCTCGTGAAGGGCGATCTTCGCGGCATCGTGCGAGCGCGGCACTTGTCCAAGGCAGTGATGAAAAACATCCGTCAGAATCTCCTGTTCGCGTTCATCTACAACGCGCTGGGCGTTCCGATCGCGGCTGGGGTTCTTTATCCTTTCTTCGGGTTGCTGTTGAGCCCCATGCTCGCGAGCGCTGCGATGGCGTTTAGCTCGGTCTCGGTCATCGGGAACGCGCTCAGGCTTCGAAGCGTGCGGCTGTGAGGACGGTTGTCGACCGCCTTGTGGCGAACCATCGAGAGTTTTTGTCCTTCCTCGAAGCCCGGGTCCCAAGTCGCGCGGCGGCCGAGGAGATCCTTCAAGCCGCATTTGTCCGAACGCTTGAGAAGGGCGGCTATATTCAAGACAGCGAGAGCGCTGTGGCTTGGTTCTACCGCGTGCTCCGCAACGCGCTCATCGACTTCTACCGTCATCGGGCGAGTGAGAGCCGCGCGCTCGAGGCCCAGCTCCATGAACCCCGCCTGCCCACCGAGCCGGAACTCCACGCTGCGATCTGCGCTTGCATGCGCACGCTGCTGCCAACTCTCAAGCACGAGTATGCTGACATGATCCGGCGCGTCGATCTTGAGGAGCAGCCCGTGAGCGCAGTCGCCTCGGAACTAGAGATCTCGCCGAGCAACGCCGCCGTCCGCCTTCACCGAGCCCGCCAAGCGCTCAAGCGACAGCTAGAATTGAGCTGCGGGACGTGTGCGACCCATGGCTGCCTGGATTGCACCTGCGGAAACATACGCTTGACGTAACGAGTAATTTCGCTCAATAATTCTCCGGGTGATCCGTTCGTTTGCCGACAAGAAGACGTCAACTCTTTGGAACGGAGCGGCGGTTCCAGCTTTCCGAGCGTTCAGGGCTCAGGCGGAGAGAAAGCTTGCGATCCTAGAGGCTGCTGGTAGCCTTTCCGATCTGGGTGGCCTTCCCGGCAATCGGCTGGAGGCCCTCCGCGGAGATCGCAAAGGACAGCACTCGATTCGAATCAACGGCCAGTGGCGGATCTGCTTTCGTTGGCAGGAAGGCGACGCCTACGACGTCGAGATCGTAGATTACCATTGAAGGAACTTGGCATGGCACGAAACAAGATGCGTCCCGTTTCCCCGGGAGAAGTGTTGCGCGAACAGCTTTCCGAGCTCGACCTTTCAGCTAGTGCGCTTGCGGCGGCTCTGCATGTGCCGGCGAATCGGATCACGGGAATTTTGAATGGAACGCGCGCGTTAACTCCGGAAACAGCGTTGAGACTCGAACGTTTCTTCCTTGGGACCTCAGCACAGTTTTGGTTGAACCTCCAAACCAACTTTGACCTACGGGAGGCCGAGCTCGCCCCGAGCAAGAGCATACGATCCATTCGCGCATACACGGCTCTCAAGACTGGCTAGCTCCACGCGGTTTGGAGTTCGAAAGGGGAAAAGCAGAGCGCCGCGGCCACGAGTATTGTAGACAGCCCCATGCTCACTCAATCCTACGCGACCAAGAAGGGCGAGGTTTCGCTCCGCGTGACCCATGAATCGGACATCGATGCCTTGATCGCCCTCAACAAGCTCTGTTTCCCGAGCATGGTTGAGCAGAACGTGGTGTGGAATCGGGGGCAGCTCTCCAACCACTTGCGTGTCTTCCCCGAGGGCCAGTTGGTCGCGGAGTTCGAAGGGCGACTCGTGGGGTCCGTGTCGAGCTTGATCGTGAGCTTGGGAACCGATCCCTATCGGCAGCACACCTACTCGGGCGTGACCGACGGGGGTTTCTTCCACAACCACGACCCGCAGGGTGACACGCTCTACGGTGCGGATGTGTACGTTCACCCTGACATGCAGGGCTGTGGCATCGGCCACGCGTTGTATGAAGCGCGCCGCGAGCTGTGCCGGCGCCTGAATTTACGCCGCATTTTGGCAGGCGGGCGTTTGCACGGCTATCACGAAGTTGCCAAAGAAATGTCTCCGGAAGACTACGTGCGCGCCATAGAAACGGGGAAACGCCGCGACCTAGTGCTCAGCTTTCAGCTGCGCGAAGGCTTCGTAGTTCGCGGGATCCTTCGCAGTTACATTCGCGATCCGCTCAGCAAGAACTGTGCTTCGCTGATCGAGTGGCAAAATCCCGACCATCGCCCGCGCGAGGACGAAGATTTTCGGAAGGTGCGCGTGGCCTGCGTGCAGTACCAAGTTCGACGCGTCGCCAGCTTCCAAGAGTTCGCCGACCAAACTGAGTACTTCGTCGAGACGGCCGCCGACTATCGTGCGGATTTCGTCGTATTCCCGGAACTTTTCAGTGTTCAGCTGCTGAGTCAAGACAGCCTGAAGAAGCTGCCTTCCCTCGAAGGCATTCGGAAGCTCACGGAGCTGGAGCGGCCGTTCATGGATCTGATGAGTCGCCTAGCGCGCGAATATGGGTTGCACATCGTCGCAGGCTCTCACCCGATCCTGCGAAATGAGTCCATCTACAACGTTTCGCCGCTATTTTTTCCAGATGGCGGGCACATTTTGCAACCAAAGCTTCACATCACACCCGCGGAGAAGCGCTATTGGGGCATCACAGGGGGCAATGAGCTCCGCGTGATCGCCACTCCCAAGGCCAAAGTGGGTATCTTGATTTGCTACGACGCCGAATTTCCCGAGGCCGCCCGCTACCTCGCCGATCAGGGCGCCGAGATCATCTTCGTGCCTTATTGCACCGACAACCGCGAGGGACATTTGCGCGTTCGCTACTGCTCGCAGGCGCGAGCCATCGAGAACCAAGTGTACGTGGCCACGGCGGGCATCATCGGGAACTTGCCAAGCGTTGCCGCGATGGACATTCACTACGGTCAGGCAGCAGTGTTCACCCCGAGTGACTTCCAGTTTGCGCGTGATGGCGTGCAGGCCCAGGCCGACAGCAACGTGGAAATGCTGCTCGTCACCGATCTGGACATCAACGATTTATACCGCTCACGCGCCAGCGGCAGCGTGACCCCACGCCTCGATCGCCGTAAAGATCTGTTCGAGTTTCGCTCAAAAGTACAAAACGACCTCAACGATCTGACCCTCGAGGACTCACTGCCCATCGAGCCCACGGAGGAATTTTGAGCCGCTCCACACGGTGAATGACCGCCGCGGCACGGCAATCGGGCGGCTCAGGCCAAGCTATCTCCACGCGCTCGGCGGAGAAGAACTCCAACCCAGGAGCACCCCGACTTGGCCGCTTACTCGAACTGATCTCCGAAGTGTTCGCGCAGGAAACTTCGGAGCGGTACGTCTACCTCATTGGGCGAGAAGTAGGCGTTAAAATCGGTCGTCGCGCCCAGGAGCTGACGCCGAATAGGATCACTGAAATACAGCATGTCGTCGCTAACCGTCATGTTGTCTTTGGGGCGAAGCCAGCGGTAGCCATAGCCATAAAACACCACTTTACGCGTAATTTCAGACACATTCGGGCTGCCCGCATGAAACAAGCGGCGGTCAAAGAAGAGTGCGTCGCCGCGCTTCACCAGCACCGGAATCGCTCCCTTAGGCAGGCTGCCATCGGCGGGAACATCGAGGTTGTTCTTCAAATGGCTCCCCGGCACCACCCACGTGTTCGCTCGGCCCGGCGCCGAGCAATCAGAAAGATAAAACCCAACCTTGAGTGACAAACGCGGCCGCAGCTCACCTTCCAGATCCCGATTCACCCGTCCGCTGTCCTGATGCCAGCCTAACGGGCTTTGTTTGGCGGAACCTGTGAGGGCCGGATTGATCAGAAAATGGGAGTGATAACAGGCGATGTTCCAGCCCAGAATGCCCCAAACTTTAGGGAACGTGCGATGCCAATCGATGAGATGCAGGAAGGCCGGGTCGCGGTGCAAAACGTTGGAGAGAAAGAACACGTCTTGAGACGTGATGGCCTTCTTCGTGTACGGGTCATAGCCCGCATCGAGAACGCGGCGATGCAGCGCATCCACCGCATGTTCCAGCTCCACAGCCCGCGCTTCGGGCAAGACGTCCTTGATGACCAAAAATCCTTGGCTCTCAAACGCGGACTTCTCTTCGGGAGTGAGGCAGTCTTCGGGGCGAAAATTGAGCATGATGGCACGAGCCGGCACGGTGGGTGGCTCGGCTCCAAGAGAGAGCCGGTAACCGCTCGCGGCTATAGCAGATTTCGCTGCGCGATGGTTCAGCGTTGACTTGAGATCCGTGGCGTCGAGCACCAGCGGGTTGGCTTGGGTCGTGGGTCTTTGGCTTTGCGTGCACCCGCAGGGTTCACGTTGCCAAGGCGTGGCGAGGCTCAGTAGGCTACGGACCAAGATGCAGCCTCTCGCTCACACCTTCCCTCTTGGGTTCATTGGACTCGGCGTCATGGGAGGTTCGATGGCGGGCCACCTCTTGAATGCGGGTTACCCTCTCAATATCTTCAACCGGACTCGCGCCAAAGCCGATGCGTTGATCGCGAAGGGCGCATACTTTTGCGAGTCTGCCGCAGAGGTGGCTCGCTCCTCGAGTGTCGTCTTTACGATGCTTGGCATGCCAAGCGACGTCGAGGAGATTTACCTCGGCCCCCCAGGTCTGCTCCAAAATGCCAAGCCAGGCACCCTGCTGATCGATATGACCACCTCGAGCCCCGCGCTCGCTCAGAAGATCTTTACCGAAGCGCGCCAGCGCGAAATCGCAAGCCTCGACGCTCCCGTGTCAGGCGGCGACATCGGCGCCCGCGAGGCACGGCTTTCGATCATGGTGGGGGGAGAAGCTTCGGACTTCGAACGAGCGCTCCCGTTGCTGAAAATCCTTGGCAAAACGATCGTTTTGCAGGGCGGAGCTGGATCAGGTCAGCACACGAAGCTCGCCAACCAAATCGCGATCGCTGGTGCCATGTTGGGAGTCTGTGAGGCATTGGGTTACGCCAAACGTGCCGGGCTCGACCCACACCGAGTACTCGAGAGCATCGGCTCGGGCGCAGCAGGTAGCTGGTCGCTCACCAACCTCGCGCCGCGCATGTTGGCAGGAAATTTCGAGCCTGGATTTTTGGTCAAGCACTTGGTCAAAGACATCCGATTGGCGCTGGATTCGGGAGCGATATTGAATGCTCGAACGCCCACGGTGTCGTTAGCTGGTGAACTCTATGAGGAGCTCCTCGCCGCCGGCGGCGCGGAACAGGGGACCCAGGCACTCTTTCGCCTATTCGACTCCACGCCCTGAAACGCCCTGTTGAGCGCCGACTGTTCACCGCGTTCCACCACGAACGGGTTTCATCCAGTCGACGAGATTCAGCTCGGCACCTACTTGCGCTGCGGACTCTTGGCCCCCGCGTACCCGTGCATCACTGGATTTGCCTTGCCCTGGGGCTTGCGTGTCCAGAAGTGCGGGCGGCCAAAGGCATCGACGGCTCTAGCGCTCGCCGGACTTGAGCTTGCGATCGATAACCTTAGCAGAACTACGTCCACAGCGCTCAGCGTCAGAGCTGATTCGACCTCGGAGCTCAGCCGGAAAGCGGACGGTTCGGGCGACGACGTTAGCTGACAGTGCTGTAGGGAATCAGGTTGGGTTCACGGGGAGGATGTAGATCTAGGCGAAGATGACGCTGATGCCGACGTCGAGCGAACTCTGGTTCCATTTCACGCCGCACCGCACGAGCGCTTGGTTCCCACCGTCATAGAGCTGCACGCTCCATGTCATCACTTCCGCGGCCCCAGCGTGTGGTCCGCCCCCAACATCCTCGGTGACCCATGCCGAAACCATCGTGGTTCCTGCCGGTAGAAGCAGGTTAATGGTGCCAGTAGCGACAACCCGATCGCTGTTGTACGTCGGGCTTGGTCCGACTCGGCGGTACCCGCCACCTCGTGTACCATCCCGCGAGAATTCGTTGCCGCGAAAGTCCACCGTCATCACCTTGACATCCGTGTTTTCCACCATGTGCTAACCTCGCCCAAAAGAAATCCGAGGGCAAGAAGCCACCGTTCACTAAAAGCCGTACTGTGGCGGCAACGGGTCGAGGGAGCGGCCGTTGCTTGCGTAGGTAGCTACTGGTGGCTACAATAAGCGAATGCGCTCCATTGGCATCAAATCGCTCAAAAATCAGCTCAGTGCCTATGTTCGTCTAGCAGCGGGGGGCGAGCGGGTGCTTGTGACAGATAGGGATCGGGTGGTGGCTGAGCTTGGTCCCCCGGCTGCTGGTCGAAGCGATAGGCTTCCCGACGTATTGTTGGCGGAGCTCACCAGGCAAGGTTGGTTAACGCCTGCAAGCAACCCTACGAGAGAGCCACCGCGGCGCTTGCCAGTTGCTCGCGTCGCCGAGCTCCTGAAGGAGTTGTCTAACGATCGAGGCGAGCGTTGATCTATCTGGATACGTCCGTAGTGCTTGCACACCTTCTGAGCGAGGATCGCGTCCCACCGGATTCCCTTTGGGGATCTCCTCTCGTTTCGAGCCGGCTGCTCGAATACGAGTTGTGGGTGCGTCTGCACGCCCGCTCGCTCACCCGCACGCATGGGGATCTGGCACGAGAGCTGCTCTCGCGCATAGCATTCGTGGAGATGACGCCGCTAGTTTTGCAGCGCGCTCTTGAGGCGTTTGCGGTTAGCGTCCGAACGCTGGATGCGCTTCATTTGGCAACCGCAGATTTTCTGCGTGCTCATGGCCAGCGGGTGGCGATCGCCAGCTACGACGAGCGTCTATCCGCAGCCGGTCTCGCTTTCGGCTTTGAGCTGGCAGACCTTGAGGTTTGATGCAGAGAGCCCCTCTGGCGATCAGCTTGAGTTCCCTAAGCCGTTGTCCGCAGGCGCAGGTTTCTTAAACACCACGTGCCACAGCGGAAAGCTATAGAAGAGCCAAACAAGGTTGGCCGTTACCAAGCGCGTTACCATGTAGTGTTGGGCAGCCACCTCCAACACGCGCAGGCTAACCTCGAATAACAATCCCGTCAGGGCGAGGCCGCCGACCTGCACAATAACGAAGAGCACGAGCTCACGCAGGCTTGGGCGTGCATTGGACTGAAAGGCTCCGTACTTTTGAGCAAAAAACATCACGACGCCTCCGGCAATAAGCGCCGGAATGCTCGCTGCACGGGGCGACCAATCCGCCCACGCCACAAGCGCCTGCAATGTCACGAGGTCGACGGCGGTTGCTGCAGCACCTCCTGCCGCTGAGCGCATCAGCCGTATTAGAACACGCCACATCTCGATACTCGGTGGCACCGTGCCCTCCTTCGCTGAGAGACGCAATGCGCGCGTCACAGGCTCGCCAAAGAGTGGCTCCCATATCGAGCTCGTCGGCGCGGCTCTAGCGCCATCGCAAATGCGCGGGTTGCGCGCTACCGCGAGAACTCTGGCAGCGTCGCCACCAACCGCCGAGCCAGCTCCTCGTAGCCACGTGGCCCCGGGTGAAACTGATCGGTCGCGAAGAAATCGCGGCGTCCCAAGAACAGATCGGAGCTGGGGATGACGATAGCGCCGTGGCTTTCTAGTGCGGAAGTTTCGAGCGCCGTGTTCCAACGCAATAGCTCACGGCGTGCTTCTGCTTCGCCGGCACCGCTCACTTCAAACGGATTGTAGAATCCGAGCATTCGGACCGCTGCTTTCGGATTCTGTCGGCGGAGCTTTCTCAGGATAGCTCCAAAGTTTTTCGCAGCCCCCTCGTAGGCCTGGGTGAGAGATCTCGCCGTCCCAGTGGCGCGGATCTCGGGGCGAATCGCGTGGCTCAAATCATTTCCGCCGATAGAAACCAACAACACGTCGGCCTGAGAAACTTGACGTTCGGTTTCAGGGCGCTCCAGCTGGGCCAGGAGCTCCGATGTCTCGGAACCACCCACTCCCAAGTTCACCACAGAAACCACGAGTCCCCGCCCCTCTAGGAGCTTCCCCACTCGTGCGGCCAACCCGCCTCGAACGGTATCGCCCGTTCCCTGAGCGATCGAATCGCCGAGCGCCACGAGGCGTACATCCCGTGTCCGCCTCTGCTCTGGTTGGGGTTCCCTCACACGCAAAGGAGCTTCGGGGCTAGCGAGCGGCTGACCGTAGGTCGATCGGAGGGCAAGCGCGATTCCGGTCGCGAATAATCCCGCCCCGAGGAGCGCTACCGAGACCGGAAGCACGAGATAGAAGAGCCGAGTCCGAAGGAATTTCAGCATGAAGTTCGGCCTTTGGGGTCGACGTTGCGGCAAAAGCATACCAGGAATGCGGGGGTGAACGACATCGCCCTCTCCGCTGTGCGATTGGCCAAGCGTTACGGCGCCCGGGATGCCGCGTCAAACATCTCCTTTGATCTCCGTCGGGGTCGCGTCCTCGGATTTCTAGGGCCCAATGGCGCAGGCAAGACAACCACTATCCGCATGCTCGTGGGGTTAATCCGTCCCACCAGCGGCCACGTTCTAGTTCACGGACAAGACCTGCAAAGACATCGAGAGCGTGCCCTTGGCCACATCGGATGCATTGTTGAGACGCCCGATCTTTATCCATTTCTAACCGGTCGCGAGAATCTTGAACACTTTGCACGCATGCTCGATCGATCCGCCGTGCGAGGAATCGACGAGCTTGCGAGCCTAGTGCGGATGGACCGGCGCTTAGACGAGAAGGTGTCCAACTATTCTCTGGGGATGCGCCAACGGATAGGAATCGCCCAGGCCTTGCTCGGCAGGCCGAGCATATTGATCCTCGACGAGCCGGCGAACGGGCTGGACCCAGCAGGGATGTACGAAATGCGGGAACTCATCCGGCGCTTGGCCACCGAGGATGGTTTGGCTGTGTTTCTTTCGAGCCATTTGCTGACCGAAATGGAAAAAACTTGTGACGATGTGGTGATCATTCACGAGGGGAAAAGCGTCGTCGCCGGTACAGTGAAGGAGGTCACGAAGGACGGTCAGGTTTCGCTAGAAACAGTCTTTCTGGAACGCACGGTGCCTGTGGGAGGGCATACTTTGTGAGGCTGGTGGGGCTGGTCGAGAATGAGCTCCTCAAGCTCGTGAGGAGGGGGCGCTTGGCGCTCGTTTCGCTGCTGCTTTTTCTGTTCATCAGTATCAGTGTTTGGGGGCAACATCGCCAAGAGCAGAATCGAATCCAGAACAACTCGAATCTGGACTTTCGGGCGCGCACTGAGCAGCGCATGAGCGAGCTGTCGCGACAGGCCAAAGAGCGTCGAATATTTGTCGGGTTCACCCGATTCCTGAGCTTTGAGATCGAGAGGCTCCGCTACCATCTGGCGCTAGATCTGGACCCCGAGCGGCGCACGGGTCCGGTGTTTGTGCGCGGATTCGCGCTGTTTGGCACGGGGCTGTTCTTTCCGATGCTGGTGGTTGTTTTGGGCGCAGACGTCATGAGTTCTGAGTTCGCCTTGGGCACCGTTAAGCTGCTGCTCACGCGTCCCGTTCGACGTGCCACAATAGTGCTCTCCAAGTTCCTCGCGGTAGCCATTTCTGCCACCCTGCTTTTGTTGCTAGCTGCGGGCTTGGCCTGGCTCATCGGTGGGGCGGTGTTTGGTTGGTCGGGCTTTGGTGCGCCCGTGATCACCGGCTTTCGCTTCTCAGAGTCGGGCGTTGATGTGCGGGGTGTTCGGGTGGCGCCGCTGTGGATGGATACCTTGGCTACCTTCGGGTTGGCGTGGGCGGCCACCCTCACGGTTGCAAGCGTCGCCGTGCTGGCTTCGGTTGTGTTTCACGGCGCAACTTCGGCCATGGGCTCATTGATGGCGCTGCTCGTAGCCGGAAGCTTGCTGGGCCAGCTCGCAGAGGATTGGGCGCCGGCCAAGTATTTGTTCGTAACGTGCCTCCCGATTGCGCAGTACCACTCAGGTGTTCCTCCGCCGGTTGCGGGGATGAGTGTTAGCTGGTGTTTGGGAGTGTTGGCGCTAGCGAGCGCTCTTTCGCTCGTCCTAGGGATGCTGGTGCTCGAGCGGCGAGACGTGGAGTGATACCGTCAGATTCGCAAGACGACGACCCACCCAAGCTGTGTTCCGATGAGCCTGGCCTCGCCGGTTCGGAGGGTGCAGAGCGCCTTCGGCTGGATGGCCTACTCTTGGCGCTGCTCAGCCTCCGAGCCTTAGCTACCGCTAGCAATCGGCACAGGTCAATGCTGTGGAGCGAAGCAATCAGCCGCACCGAACAGCAACGTGCAGCGGAGGCACGGCAGGTAATCAGGTGGCACCCAGTCGCCCAGTCGCCCTCGAGCGCGCGCAAAGGGTGAAGCAGATGGCCGTTCGGGGGGGCTGACGGACTCGTGCCGCAATTTTGCGCAATGCTGTCCGTCCTCTGCCTTGGTCGAAGCCCACGCGGCTGCTAAACGCCGAGGCATGACGGAACTTAAAGCGGCGCCTACCTCCGAATATTCCTGGCCGTTTCTCGACCCTGCGCTTTCGTTCGAGGTTCGCGCACGGGACATCGTATCCAGGCTAACAACGCCAGAGAAGATTGCGCAGATGCTGCATGAGGCTCCTGCGGTCGAGCGTTTGGGCATCCCACCGCACAACTACTGGAACGAGTGCTTGCACGGCGTGGCTCGCGCGGGGGTGGCGACGGTGTTTCCTCAGGCGATTGGGCTCGCGGCAATGTTTAACGAAAATCTAATGTTCGAAGTGGCGAGCGCCATCTCCGACGAGGCGCGCGCCAAGCACCACGATTTCGCGAGCAAGGGCGATTACGGCTATTACAAAGGGCTTACTTACTGGAGCCCCAATATCAATATCTTTCGGGATCCGCGCTGGGGGAGGGGCCACGAAACCTATGGTGAATGTCCGTTCTTGACGGCTCGCTTGGGGGTCGCATTTTGCAAGGGTCTGCAGGGAGACGACGAGAAATACTTGAAGCTTGTGGCGACACCGAAGCACTTTGCGGTGCACAGTGGGCCCGAGGGGCTCCGTCACAAGTTTGATGCGCAGGTGAGTGAAAAGGACCTTTGGGAGACGTATCTGCCCGCCTTTGAGGCGTGTGTGGTCGAGGCCAAAGCAGCCAGCGTGATGGGCGCGTACAACCGCACGAACGGGGAGCCGTGCTGCGCGAGCCCCACGCTGCTTCAGCGCATCTTACGCGAGCGGTGGGGGTTTCAGGGCTACGTCGTGAGCGATTGTTGGGCGATTCGCGATTTCCATACGCAGCATCACGTGACCAAGACGCCGGCCGAGTCTGCAGCGCTCGCGGTTCGGGTGGGCTGCGACTTGAATTGCGGCTGCACGTATCCGGCGCTGGTCGACGCCTTGGCCGAGGGAATCATCAGCGAAGCAGAGATCGATCGTAGTGTGGAGCGGCTGTTTTTGGCTCGGCTGAGGCTCGGGATGTTCGAGCCGAAGAATCGGGTGAAGTACGCTGATTTGCCTTACTCGCTCGTGGATTGTGATCGCCATCGGGAGCTTGCTCTCGAGGCTGCCCGTCAATCCATCGTACTTCTGAAAAACCAAAACTCCATCTTGCCCCTGAGCAAAGATCTGCGCTCCATCGCGGTGATCGGTCCCAACGCTGATGCCGCGGACGTACTCAAAGCAAATTACTGTGGGACGCCGCCGTTTACGGTGACCCCACTCGAAGGCATTCGGCAAGCGGTCTCGAAGCACACTCGGGTTCTCTACACGGAAGGCTGCAATCACACTGGCCTGAAGGAAGACGCCATTCATGCCGATGGCTCCATCATCGAAGCCGTGAGCCGGGCAGCGCAGGCGGACGTCTGCGTGTTGGTTCTGGGCCTCAGCACGAAAATCGAGGGCGAAGAGGGCGACACCAGCAATCCCGATTGGGCAGGAGACAAGCCGAGCCTCGAGCTTCTGGGGCTACAGCCGCGGCTTCTTGAGGCGGTGTGTGCGCTCGGGAAGCCTGTAGTTTTGGTGGTCATGAGTGGGAGCCCCTTGGCCATCAACTGGGCCCACGAGCACGTGCCTGGCATCGTGCAAGTCTTCTATCCCGGGCAATCGACGGGGACGGCGCTCGCCGAAGTGCTGTTTGGCGATTGCAGTCCCGCGGGGCGTCTACCTGTAACCTATCCGCGTTCGCTCGAGCAGCTGCCAGAATTTACCGACTACTCGATGCAGGGGCGCACGTACCGTTACCTCACCGAAAGCCCACTCTATCCCTTCGGTTACGGCCTCAGCTACACGACGTTCGAGTATTCAGAGATCGCGCTCGATTCCACGTGCATAGACACGCAGACGGACCTTCAGATTTCGGTAGACGTAAAGAACATTGGCCTGAGTGCTGGCGACGAGGTGGTGCAGCTCTACGTCTCAGATTTAACGGCCAGCGCGCGCGTGCCCACGCGAGAATTGCGGGGTTTTCAGCGGATTCATTTGGCTCCGGGAGCGTCCCAGTGTGTCACATTCAAGTTAACTCCTAAAATGCTCGCGCTGGTGGACGAGAGTGGCACGAGAGTGCTCGAGCCTGGAGCCTTCCTGCTGACGCTCGGCGGCAGCCAAGCGGATGAGCGAAGCATCGAGCTGACTCGGCGCGCACCGAAAGAAGCGCGCTTCGAGGTGGTAGGCCAAGAGCGCCGGTTTTGAGCTAGTGCTGCGACTGACAGGTCGTTCCCCCCACGCAGGACTAGGGCTGCAGCCCATCACCCTCATGGATCGTCACACAATAGCCACATACATTCACTCACTCCGAGTCAAATCCTCGGATCTGTGGGTGATATCGCGAAGGACCCAGCAATGAGATCATCGCTCCAGCTTCACTCTTACGACACTCTTTCGTCACACACTTGTCACTATTCGCAAGACGCCCCATAATTGCTGAATGTTTACCTTCACCCAGAAGCACGCTCCTCGCCGACTGTCCGCCCGGGTTCTTGATCCGTTCCGCCAAGTGGAGCGCGAAGACAAATGGGAGAACCAATTGATTGCGATCACCGCATTCGGGGCCACCGCCATGCTCGTCCTTTTGCGCATTTGGTCCTAACCCCAAGGACTGCGCCTGCTCGCAGAACGACTAACCGCCGCCGACAAAGTGCGCGCTCAATCTTTGGCGAGTAGGCGGGACAGGACTCGACCCTGCGACATACTTAGCATCAGCTGATGGGATGTCGGTCAAACTAGCCTTTGCGAAAGCGAGGATCGTGCGCAAGGCCTGAGCGGTTCACACCAGAAACATACCAGATTGGTAAGCGCCTGGGAGTGCGTGAGCTGCTCGCCCGCACGGGGCGAAATGGAAGCACGAGGCATTTAGGGAGGCCGGCGCCGACAAAGCTTCAGCCCTCCGCGCGGCACGGCGTTTGCGTGCGCAGCGGCATGCCACCCGCCAAAAAGGTCAGCGACTTCCTCATCGAGCGCCTCACACACTGGGGAGTTGACACTATCTACGGCTACTCGGGCGACGGCATCAACGGCATCTTGGGCGCGCTCGGCCGAGCCAACAATAAACCACGCCTGATCCAGCCCCCGCATGAGGAGCTGTGCGCGTTGATGGCCACGGCCCACGCTAAATATACGGGCAAAGTGGGAGTTTGCCTGGTCACCCAGGGGCCTGGCGCGGTGCATGCGCTCAACGGCTTGTACGACGCGAAGCTCGACCACCAACCCGTCGTGGCGATTCTAGGGCAAGTGTCACGCAGCGCGGGCGGCTCATATTATCAGCAGGAAATCGACTTGGTCTCGCTCTACAAAGACGTAGCGCACGAGTTCGTGCATGTTCTGGCCAGCCCGGACCAGGCGCGTCACTTGGTGGATCGCGCCGTGCGCATCGCGCTCGCGGAACGCACGGTCACGGCCATCATCGTCCCGCACGACGTGCAAGACCTGGAAGCAGTGGAGGAGCCCGCGCACGAGCATGGCAAGGTGGTGTCAGCCTTGGGCTACACGCCGCCGCGCGTCGTGCCCCACGAATCGGATTTGGAACGCGCGGCAGGAGTGCTCAACTCGGGCAGAAAGATCGCGCTCTTGGTCGGAGCCGGCGCGCTCGCCGCGAGCGAGCAGGTGATCGCCGTCGCTGAACGGCTCGGGGCCGGCGTCGCCAAAGCCTTACTCGGCAAAGCGGCGCTGCCCGACGACCTGCCCTTCGTCACCGGCTCCGTGGGCTGGCTCGGCACCCGCGCCAGCAACCAGATGATGAAAGAGTGCGACACACTGCTGATCATCGGCTCGCAGTTCCCTTATACGGAGTTTCTACCCAAGCCCGGACAGGCGCGCGCCGTGCAAATTGACATCGACGGCAGAGCTCTGGGCAGCCGCTACCCGGTAGAAGTACAGCTAGTTGGTGACTCCGCTCAAACCCTGGCGGCGCTCCTGCCGCGGCTCGAACAGGCATCGGACCGCGGCTTCCGGGCCCGTGTGGAAGAGTCGGTGCGCGCTTCACGACGCGAGCTAGAAGCGACGGCGCTCGCCCCTGCGGAGCCTCTCAACCCTGCTCGCGTGTTCTGGGAGCTGAACAAGGTCTTGCCGGACGACCTGATGATAGCGGGCGACTGCGGCACGACCACCTTCTGGTACGCGAAATACCTGCAGCTGCGGCGCGGCATGCTGGCTTCGCTTTCCGGCACCTTGGCCAGCATGGGCTCCGGCATTCCTTACGGGTTGACGGCGAAGCTGCAGCACCCGACGCGCCCCGTTCTGGCGATGGTCGGCGACGGCGCCATGCAGATGAACGGCATCAACGCGCTCATCACGGTTGCGCAACATTGGAAGTCTTGGCCCGACCCCCGCTTCGTGGTCGTCGTGCTCAACAATCGCCAGCTGAGCTACGTGACGTGGGAACAGCGCGTCATGGAAGGCGATCCGAAGTTTGCCCCTTCGCAAGACCTGCATGACTTTCCGTACGCGCGCTACGCTGAGCTGCTCGGCTTCGAGGCGCTGCGTGTGACGGACGCGAGCGAGGTAGCCGCGGCATGTGCGCGCGCTTTCCGCGCCGAGTGCCCGTTTCTCATCGAAGCCGTCACGGACCCGAACGTGCCGCCACTGCCGCCTGAGCTGACCCAGAAACAGCGCGAAAAGCTGGCGCAAGCCTTCAGCCAAGGCGATGCGGATTCGCCTGGTGCCCAAGAGCAGCTCGCGCGTTGGGGATAACCTGGCTGAAGATGCCCTCGCGCGCGGGGGAACAGCTTTGCATCAAGCATCAAGGGTCACGACTGGTGTTCACGTCGACGCACTCCGTGAAGCCTGCGGCTGAGGCGCAGGCACTCCGGGCCGCCTTTCGGAGCAAAATCGGTCCGCGATGCCACAAGTGACGGTCAGTACTGATACAGGCTATATGGCGCAACGCTGGCGCAGCAGCGCCGCCGTGGGGGAGCAGCGTGTCGATGAGCAAGCCGATGTGGCCAATCAACGAGCGTTCGAATCTTCGGCGTCGTCTGTTGCGGATGCGCGTGAGGGACTTACGCTCACGACAATGCTAAGGTCTCCTCATGTGGCAGCCCGTCAAAGAACCGTGGCAGTATCGCGTGCTCGATATGAATCCGCCAAGCTTAGATGTTGCGGCCCTGGCTGAGAGCCTGAAGCTCACTCCGACGCAGCGCTTGGAAAACGTCCAGCGTCTGAACGCGCTCGCAATCGAGCTGCAACGCGCAACGCGTGACGCGGCGAAAACGAAATGACCGACTTCAAGCGAATCTTTGGCTTGCTGACCGATGCGAACGTGGAATTTGTGCTCATTGGCGGACTCTCAGTCATCGCGCACGGTCATCAGCGCGCCACGCTCGACGTGGATATTTGCTACGCACGCACGCCGAAAAACATAGCGCGCCTCGCCGCCGCGTTGGCGCCCGTGCACCCGCGCCTCAGAGGCGCTCCCGCGGAGCTGAAATTCCCCTGGGATGCGCAGACCCTTGCCAATGGCCTCAACTTCACCCTTGTGACAGACCTGGGTGACCTCGATTTGCTCGGGGAAGTCGCCGGCCTGGGTAGCTACGAGGACATCGCGTTGAGCGCGATTGAAATTACGCTCTTCGGGTGCCAGGTGGAGATGCTCAATCTGGACCAGCTCATTCGTTCAAAGGCGGCCGCTGGGCGCGTGAAGGATTTGCTGGACCTGGAAGCGCTCCGCAAGCTGCAAAGTGGCTGAAGACTACGCCCCGATCCTCATCGCCGCTATCCCTCCGCCGCGCTTTCATCTCCTTCGCTATTTAGGTGTCCTCTCAAGCCACTCCAAGTTCCGTCCCGAAGTAGTCCCGAAGCCGTAAACGCTGGGCCTGGCTACTGGCGCGGGAATCAGCCTTTCGGGGATGACTGGCAGCGGCACGGGGCATGGTTTTGGGCCTATGCTACTAGCTCCACCCCGCAAAACCGCTCTTCGGTGTCCAAACGTGGCCCTGCATCCCTTTTCCGGGCAGCAAGAGCGCTGCCTGCCCTTTGTGCCAAATGCAGCACGAGCTCCCAGGCATCCTCCGCCGAGAATTCTGCGCTTGCGACAGGACGAGTGGCTTCATGCGTCAAGAGCGCGTACCACGCCTGCATGGCAACCAGTTGGCTGAACGACGCGGGCGGGTTGCGTTACCATGCGCGAGCCTTCCGCTACTCGAAGGAGCTCTGGCAACCCTTTCGTTGGGCGCTCGGCGAATGGCTGTTGGGTTTTCAGCCGAAGGCGCGCACGTTGCTCTTGGTGGGGCCTAGCGGCGGCTACTGCATTCAGCCGTTTGTGTTTGAACGCTACGAGCGCATCGTGTGTTTGGAGCCTGATCCGATCGCTCGCTGGGTCTTTAAGCGCAAGCTGCGGCAAGCGCCGCTTGAGCGTCAGCCACGCTTGGAGTTCATCGCCGAGGATCATTTGATCCAGCATCCCGAGAAGTTGCCGAGGCTTGCTGAAAGTCTCGGGGATACAGCACTGATGTTCAGCAACGTCATTGGGCAAGCTTGCGTGCTTCTGGGTGTGGATGAAGACGGCCCGGCCCTCGGAGCCGTGCGCGCTGCTGTTCAGGAAGCGATCAGCGGACGCGCCTGGGCGAGCTTTCACGATCGCGTCTCAGGTTATCTCCGCCCGAGCTTTGAGCAGCCCTTCTGGTGCGAGACACGCATGACGGATGAAGAATTGACCGAACACTTCTTCGAGGGCTCCCAAGGTTCACCCGAGGAGTCTCCACTCGCGCTCACGTGTCATCTCACCGACCGCTTCTTTCCCGAGGCGCTCCCGCACTCGTATTTCAACTGGGAGCTAGAGCCCGGAGCGTTCCATATCATCGAAGGCGTCTTCTCAGATGCCACCCCTGCATTTCGAGGTTCTCGAAAACAAATCCTCGGCGGAAACGCTTAGCCCTTATCATCCGAGACGCTGGCATCGCCACCGTCGCTTTGAGGCGTATTAACGGCAGGTGAGCTTGAAAGATGTGATGGCGGCAAAATGCCTCTGAAGGCCACACCATACAGATCCCAAACCGTCACAAACAGCGCTCCAATCAGCGGACCTATCACGATGCCCGCTGCACCAAACAACACTATACCGCCTATTGTGGTGAGAAAAATCAACAGATCCGGCATTTGCGTGTCTTTCCCCACCAGCCACGGACGCAGCAGATTATCGACGGTGCCTACCACAATGGAACACCACAGAAGCAGCCCAATCGCGGCACCCAGCTCGCCAACAGCAAACAAGTAGAGCACCGCAGGCAGCCATACGATCGCCGCTCCGATCCCTGGGATGACGGATAAAACAGCCATGGCGGTGGCCCACAGCGCTGCGCCCTCGATACCAACCACCCAGAAGGCGACCCCACCCAGAGCGCCCTGAATAGCGCCTATCACGAGCGTGCCCTTGATCGTGGCGCGCGTGACAGAAACAAATCGCGCCACCATCCGATCTTCCTCGTCGGCAGCCAGTGGCAAGTAGTACAAAATCTTCCTCAAGATAGAGCGCCCGTCGATCATGAAGAAGAACGCCGCGTACAGCATCACAAACAGCGCAAAGAAGAAGGACAGAGCATCCGCCACCGCTTGGGTGAGCAGCCCCACGAGCGCCTGCCCAACGGTGCCGCCGACTTCACTGAGCTTCTGGACTATCGCCTCCCGATGTGGCTCCAGGCTGCGATAGAGGGCGGTATCCTTTAGGGACGCGCTGAGCTCGGGGGCCTGCTCCAGCTGTTCTTGAATGAAGGGTTGGGCTCGCTGACCAAGATCAACGGCCTGAGTGACCACGATCAGAACAAATACCGTGAACGGAATGATCAGCAGCAGCACCAGGGCACTCAGCGTGGCAACAGACGCCAAGGCTTTTCTCCCGCCGAAGCGCGCCGTTAGCCGAGTATGCAGCGGGTAAGCCATTGAGCTTAAGATCGCGGCAAAGAGCAACGCGATCAAAAAGTCTTGGATCATCCAAAGGAAAAGCAGGCTGATGCTGAGCGCCAACAGCACCAACACCACTTTTTGTAGGCGCGCCGGATTCCGATCTTGAAACTCATGCATAACGAGGGTCTTGGGGTGGGGACACGGGGGACTGAGCACACACAGGGTCGCGAGCGCTCAAGCATGGCCTGAAGCCGGGAGATTTGCGCGAAGGCTGTGGCGTGTAAAGGCCAGCAGCTAGCACGACCTGGAGCACAGGTCCCTTTGAGGTGCTGATCAATCCTACGTCTTGATAACGCTTGCGATATAAGGGGCCCCCGCCAACCCCAACAGGTGAATGATGTTCAGCTCCAACTCAGAATTCCAAGCCAGTAACGCCGCCCTGGAGGCTCGGGTGGACGCCATCTTGGGCAAATTGACACTGGAGGAAAAGATAGACCTCTTGAGCGGTGCGCCGACCCAAGGCTCGACACGCCCTAACGAGAAGGCGGGCATTATCGAATACAAGATGGCCGATGGTCCTGTGGGCGTGCATTGGTGGTGCAAAGCGTCCACGGCGTATCCCACCTCGGTGAGCGCAGCCGCCAGCTTCAATCTCGAACTCGTCGGCAAGATGGGTTGGGGCCTGGGGAAAGATGCCCGTGCGCGCGGCGTACACCTGCTGTTGGCACCTGGCGTTAACATGTATCGCTTGCCGGTGTGTGGCAGGAATTTCGAATACTTTGGCGAGGATCCATTTCTTGCCGCTGAAGTAGCCGTTGAATACATCCGTGGCGTCCAGAGCCATGGCGTCTCCACCACCGTGAAACATTTTGCCGTAAATTATCAAGAATTTGAACGCCATCTGTGCAGCGCCGATGTCGATGAGCGCACGTTGCATGAGTACTATTTGCCAGCGTTTGAAGCCGCCGTGAAACGAGGCGGCACGGGGGCATTGATGACAGCGTACAATCTTCTGAATGGCGTGCACTGTTCGGAGAGCGAGCTGCTCATTCAAGAGATCTTGAAGCAACGTTGGGGCTTCGAGGGGTTAGTGATGTCCGATTGGGTTTCGGTGTACAGCGACGTCCCAGCAGCCAATGCGGGGCTCGATCTTGAGATGCCCTCGCCGCGCTGGTTCGACAGGGAACATTTGTTGCCCGCCGTCGCGGATGGGCGCGTGAAGGAAGCAGTCATCGACGACAAGATCCGGCGCCTGGTGCGCTTGGGTCTGTGTTTTGGATGGTACGAGCGTGAGCAGAAGCTCTCCGAGATCCCCGAGGATGATCCGGAAACAGTGCAAATCGCGCTTGATTTGGCGCGTGAGGGCGTCGTCTTGCTCAAGAATGAAGCAGGTGTGCTCCCGCTCGCCAAAGGCCAGAAGATCTTGTTGATCGGGCCGCACGCGGAGGTCGCAGAAATTGGTGGCGGTGGCAGCGCGTACAATCGACCGTTCCGTGCGCCCAGCCTGCTGGAAGAATTGCGCGCTCTGGTGGGCGAGAGCGGCAGCGTGGTGCATCAGCGCGGCTATGAGCCCGAGCGTGCCCTCACGTTATTCAGCACCGCAGAATTCATTGCACCCAACGGCGAACGCGGACTGTTAGGCGAGTATTTCAACAATGACACCTGGAGTGGCGAGCCGTTCGCAGTGCGCGCCGATGAACGCGTCGATTTTGTTTGGCAATGGCAGCCTGCCGTCGAAGGCATGCAGCATAAGCAGACGTCCATGCGTTGGACGGGCTTTATCCCGGTACCCAAAGCCGGCCGCTACCGCGTGTACGTGCGTTGCAACCACGGCAACTACAAGCTCACACTGAATGGCCAAGTCGCGCTCGAATTCTCAGGCTTGAACTTGCGGCGCTTTCCAGATGTGGTCGAAATCACGCTCGAAGAGGGCAAAGCTGCGCTTGAGCTTTCTTACCTGCGCACCCGCAACGACGACGGGATTCAGCTCGCTTGGGAACCGGCGGAAGCGAGTGAACAGGCGCATCGGGAAGGCCTCGCAGCAGCACGTGAAGCGGATGTCGTGGTCGCCTGTTTCGGCTTCACTCGACATACCGAGAGTGAGTGCGATGATCGCGAGTATGCGCTGCCCGCGTCCGTCACCGACTATCTGAAACAGCTGGCTCAAGTGAACCCGAATCTGATTGGGATCTTGTTCGCTGGCGGCTCCGTAGATGCCGAGCCCTTCGTTGGCCTCACGCGCGGGCTGTTCCACGCCTTTTATCCGGGTCAAGAAGGCAGCAAAGCGCTGGCGGAGCTCTTGTTGGGGCTTCAAAATCCGAGTGCCAAGCTGCCCTTCACCTGGGAAAAACGCCTGCAAGATCGCATCGAATACGACTCGTATTACGACACCGATGGGGACAATCGAGTGGAGCTCAAGAATGGCATCTTCGGCGGCTATCGCCACTTTGATCGCGCGGAGGTTGAGCCGCTGTTCGCCTTTGGCCACGGCCTCAGCTACACAACCTTCGAGCACAAGAACCTGAAGCTCTCTTCTCAGGTGTTAGCCGCAGGTGGCGCGCTCAGCGTCAGTTGCGAGATCACGAATCGGGGTAAGCAGAGCGGCAGCGAGGCTGTGCAGCTCTATCTTTCGCACCAAAATCCGCGCTTGGTGCGTCCGCCGCAGGAACTCAAAGGCTTCGCCAAAGTGAAGCTCGCTCCAGGCGAAACGAAACGCGTGGTCCTCGAAATTCCGGCAAAAGCTTGCTGTTTCTACGATCCCGAAGTGCACGACTGGGTGTTTGAGCCTGGCAATTTCCGAGTGCTGCTCGGTGCCAGCTCGCGTGACATTCGGCTCTCAGGAGCTTTCAAGACGGCGTGACGGGGCAGGTTGCGGGGCCGAGCCGCAGGCGTCTCAAGCGAGCTGCCCTTTTGTTCCTTCGGAGATAGTAAGCATGCTTACTACCTCTTCTTTGATTTTTGGGGACCTCTGCGGAAACCAAAGCCGAAGCCGAAGTCGAAGCTGAACACAATTTAGCGCGTTCGAATTGCTCCGACCAGGCGTTCCCAGCGGGTTCGCCCGTCTAGGCTTGGAAACTTATCGCTCTTCGGGCACGTCCGAGCGTTTCAAATTGGCGGCGATAAGGTCGCGATTCAGGCGTGCAATGTGCCCGATGCTGATGCCCTTGGGGCAAGCCGCTTCGCATTCGCGATGATTGGTACAGCCGCCAAAGCCTTCCGCGTCCATTTGGGCGACCATTCTCCGAGCGCGATCGTGGCGCTCAGGCTGGCCTTGCGGCAGGTGAGCCAGGTGCGAAAGCTTAGCCGCCGTGAAGAGCATCGCTGAGGCGTTGGGGCAGGCGGCAACGCAAGCGCCGCAGCCGATGCAGGTTGCCGCATCGAACGCAGCATCGGCGTCCCGCTTGGGCACGAGCACAGCATTGGCATCCGGGGCCGCACCTGTTCGGACGGAAACATAGCCTCCCGCTTGGATGATGCGATCGAAGGCGCTGCGATCAACCACCAAGTCGCGAATTACAGGAAACGCCTGAGCACGCCACGGCTCAATCCAGATCTCATCGCCGTCGCTAAAGCTGCGCATGTGAAGCTGGCAGGCTGTGGTGAGCGCTCGTGGACCGTGCGCCTGCCCGTTGATGACCATGCCACACGATCCGCAGATGCCTTCGCGGCAATCGTGGTCAAAAGCCACCGGATCTTCACCTTTATGCTGAAGCTCCTCATTGAGAACGTCCAACATTTCCAAGAAAGACATGTGCTCACTCACGTTCGGAAGGGCATAAGTCTGGAAACCTCCCGAGGCCTGCGGATCCTTTTGCCTCCAAATATGTAATGTAAGATTCATTACTTGTAGCTCCTTTGGGAAGGTTTCACATAATCGAAGGTTAACGTTTCTTTGTGGAGCTCGGGTTCAACGCCTACGCCCTTGAACTCCCAAGCTCCAACGTAGGTGAAGTTCTCGTCGTCCCGTGCGGCCTCGCCCTCGGGCGTCTGGTGTTCGGTACGAAAGTGCCCGCCGCAGGATTCTTCGCGATGAAGAGCATCGCGCACCATGAGCTCCGCGAATTCAAAAAAATCCGCGACGCGGCCGGCTTTTTCCAGCGCTTGATTGAGCTCTTCGCCGCTGCCTGAAAGGTAGAGATTCTGCCAGAATTCTTCGCGCAGCATCGGAATACGGACGAGCGCTTCTTTGAGCCCAGCGGCATCTCGCGCCATGCCGCATTTATCCCAGCACAGCTTGCCGAGCTCGCGATGGAACGAATCCACCGTGCGTTTGCCCTTGATACTTAGTAATTGGGTGGTTCGCTCCTTAACATCTGCCTCGGCAGCTCTTACTTCGCTCGTGCTGGCGCTAACGGGTGCAAACTTGTTCTGCGCGAGATAGTTGCCAAGGGTGTAGGGGATAACAAAATAGCCGTCAGCCAAACCTTGCATGAGCGCGCTCGCCCCGAGCCGGTTAGCACCGTGATCCGAGAAATTGGCCTCTCCCAGCACGAAAAGCCCTGGGATATTACTCATCAGGTTATAATCCACCCAGAGCCCCCCCATCGTATAATGAACGGCGGGGTAGATGCGCATGGGCATTTGATACGGGCTCTCGCCCGTGATGCGTTCATACATTTCAAAGAGATTGCCGTACCGTGCCGCAATAGCGGGCTGCCCCAGGCGCTTAATCGGGTCGGCAAAATCCAGATAAACTCCTAACCCCCCAGGGCCCACGCCGCGCCCATCGTCGCAGGCCTCTTTGGCGCTTCGCGAAGCAATATCGCGGGGCACAAGATTGCCGAAGCTCGGGTATTTCCGTTCAAGGTAATAATCGCGATCCACTTCGCCAATTTGGGCGGCTGATTTGCCGATATCTTCTGCTCGTTTGGGCACCCAAACGCGCCCATCGTTGCGAAGGGATTCACTCATGAGTGTGAGTTTTGATTGGTAATCGCCACTCACCGGGATGCACGTGGGGTGAATTTGCGTGTAGCAGGGATTGGCAAAGAACGCGCCACGCCGGTGTGCACGCCAGCTGGCCATGACGTTACAACCCTTGGCATTCGTGGAGAGATAAAACACGTTGCCATAACCGCCCGTACAGAGCAGTACGGCATCTGCGAGGTGGCTCTCGACTTTACCAGTCACCATATCTCGCGTGACGATTCCACGGGCTTGGCCATCAACCAGGATAACGTCCATCATCTCCGTACGCGAATGCATCTTAACGGCGCCATCTGCTACTTGCCGCTCCAGCGCTTGGTACGCCCCGAGCAGGAGCTGCTGACCCGTCTGCCCGCGTGCGTAGAAAGTGCGCGAAACTTGCGCGCCCCCAAAAGATCTATTGTCTAAGAGCCCACCGTACTCCCGAGCGAAGGGCACTCCCTGCGCCACGCATTGATCGATAATGCTGACGCTAATCTCGGCGAGGCGGTGAACATTGGACTCGCGAGCCCGAAAATCCCCACCTTTCACGGTGTCGTAGAAAAGGCGATACACGCTATCGCCGTCGTTCTGATAGTTCTTGGCGGCGTTGATCCCGCCCTGAGCGGCAATGCTATGCGCGCGGCGTGGACTATCTTGGTAGCAGAAGCAGCTGACGTTGTAGCCTAGCTCCCCGAGCGTGGCTGCGGCTGAGGCACCTGCTAAGCCAGAGCCAACGACAATGATATTATATTTCCGCTTATTGGCTGGGTTAACCAGCTTCATATTAAAACGGTGCTGTTGCCAACGCGTCTCGATTGGCCCTGTTGGGCATTGACCATTGAGTTCCATGAAAAGCCTTTCGCCTGACCGCTTTAGCTAACGATGCCGAGGAGCACTGAGAGAGGAATAGACAAATTTCCTGCGGTGATGAGCCCCGCAACCCCCACACTGATCTTGCGGAACATGGGCTGATAGCGAGGGCTGTTAATCCCAACCGATTGAGTCATGCTCCACACTCCGTGATACAGGTGAAAACCGACGCACAGGTTAGCTACCACGTAGATAAAAGTGACCCATGGCAGGCGAAATCCATTCACTAGGTTTGAATAGAGATCCGTGAAGCTGTGTTCGTAGTTGCCCATGGATGCCCCCAACGTGAGATGTGCGAGATGGTAGAGAACGAAAAACAGAACAATCGGTCCTGTCCAGCGCATGGTGCGAGCGGCGTAGTTAGTGGCCACATCTCGCTTCATCCTATAAGAAATGGGGCGCGCCTGCGCATTTCTGGCGATCAACTTCACCGCGCTAACGATGTGGGTAGCGAATGAAAGCAAGAGCACCACGCGCGTGCCCCAAATAAGAGGCAGGTTATTATGGAGGGCCGCTGCATACCCATTGATGGCTTCAGGGCCGGCGAAGATCAGCAAGTTGCCCGCCAAGTGCCCCAACAGATATCCCACTAGAATAACGCCGGAAATGGCCATTAAGATCTTGAGGCCAACGGACTTCTGCAAGAGGCTTTTAACGCCGCTCGGCTCCAGCCGGGTCAGCGCATTTTCCTGAGTCATGTCGGAGACCATGATTCGAGAGACCGCCGGTTGCAATAGAGGATTTTGGGGCCTACCCCAGGGTTTTGTGGGTTGCCTGCAGGCTGGAGCGACTGGCGTTCAAAAGTTGACCAACTTTCTGCGGGCTGCTCTCCCACGAGCGCGGCAACATTCACGTAGGCAATAAATCCAAGGAACACGAAGAGAGTGACTGGCCCCTTCCACCAGGCATCTCGGATGCAGGTGCCCGGCGCGAAAGGGCACTTCAGCTCCCGTTCAACTCAGATTTCAGCGCCGACCATGAACCAAAGCCGCGTGAACGTCGCCGATTCGTCCACGGTCGCGTCTGCGGTTTTGGATACCGGAACCTCCACGGTTGCCTGGACGTGTCGAAAGGGAACGCTCACGTAATTGAGCAACAAGTCGGTGCGGAGTGCGCTGCCTCCCATCGGGAACAGTGCACCGAGCCCGGCTCCCCAATTGTATCCCGGGAAAATCCCGCTATCGAACTCGCAGACCTTGAGCAAAGTTCGACAGGTTTCTTTGTCATCTTTAACTCCGTTCGCCAGGTCGCCACCTGCCAAGAGCAGGCTGGGGCCGATCATGAAGCGGTAGAAAAGTGATCCCGTTTTGCTGTCCGCGAAGACGTGCTCGAGGGTAGCGTCGAGGGCGAACTCTTGGCCCATTTTGAAAGGCACGGCCGTACCCACGGAAGAGGTGAACTCCACCTCGGTATTTGGATTCCAAAGTGCGCTCGCCCCAATGCGAAGTTGCGGCGTCACGTGAAACAATAGATCGGCGCCAACCAGCAGCGAAGAGGTGTCATGATGCGAGCCATCTTGGTCCGTCGTATCCAGAAGCGGATTGCAGAATGAGTTTCCCTGAAGAAACGCACGATCAAATTCGGTGTCGCATTTGATGTCGTTGCTGAAAGTAGCGCGGCCTGAAAGCGAGACGCCGAACTTCGGAACGAACACGACACCCGAACGCTTGGGCTTTGCCGCTTCGGGAGCCTCCAGAGCTACAGACGGAGCGCTGTCGACCGCAAAGGAACTCGCGTTCCCATAGGAACCGAGTGGCGTGCTGTTGGCTGGCGGTTGAGCTTGCGTAGCGGTAACCGGAGGTGGCAACGCTGAAGGCTGCTGTTCTGGCGCCTGCTGTTGGCCTGGCGCCTGCTGCGCTGGTTGTGCCGACGGTGCGGGCGGATAGCCCAGTGGGTCTTCGGAAAACTGGGCAGTGGCTAAGCTCGACCAAGTGGCGCTGAGCAGTATGAGGCTCGTGATAGGAAGCGAATGATTCATGATGGTGTATCCTGGGACCGCTAGCTAACACACGTCCCACCTAGAGCCTATCCCCTAGGGTTACCCTAATGTGCCTAGCGCGGCCTGATTTCGAGCTCAGCACGTCGGACAAACGCACATCAAGCTGGGAGCGCTCGGCTCGGCGCATTGAAAAGCGCCCAGGCAGACGCTCATGCACGCGCACGACGAATCATTCTGGCAGGCGGGTGGCGTTTCCACACAGTGATGCGTCGGACCAAGTTGCAGCGTGGCACACCGCAACTTAACCTGGCCGCAGACATCACACGAAGCAACCGCAGAACATTCAGTGACGGCCAGGCAACGGCCCGTGTAGCAGGTATTCCCTACTTCAGCTGCTTGCCCGGCCGGGCAAACAGGCGCCAAGGAATCACAAGCAATCGCTCGATCATCGCAGCTGCGATTCAGAACGCAGCGCCCCAGCACACAGGCAAGATCGCCGGCGTTAACCTGAGCCGCTGAACAGGAGCTCTGGATGCAAGCGAGCGCGCAGCTCGGCGAGAGCTCTCCTTTCGGCACGGAGGCACAGCGACAACAATCATCAAACAACTCACAGTCTGCCGCCGTTTGACATTCAGCATGGCTGCCCGAACCCGAAATCGCACCACCTGCAGCCGGAGTGCCGCCATTTGAGCCACCGCTACTGTTGGTGCGCCCGCCGGTGCCCTGCGCCACACCACCGCTCGCAGTGTTTCCGCCAGCGTTGCTGGCCTTGCCGCCTGTCGCAGAAGCTCCACCGCTCGGTCGCCCACCGGTGCCCTGCCCCGACCCACCACTCGCTGCTGCTCGCCCGCCAATATTGCCGGAGTCTTCAAAGGAAGCTCCCGCACAACTGATGATGAAGCTGAGCACTGGAACCCACGCGATGAAAGAGCGGTACTGCATGTCGAATGGAGCGCATGTTAGCGTGCCGCATGGCCCTTCACAATTCCTTGGATCGAGTTCTTGAAGTGTTACTTGAGATATCCAAGGAGGCCGGTGAAATCCTGCTGGAAGGCTGGGAAAGTCGACCCAAAACCGAATCCAAAGCGGCGCTGCATGATCTGGTAACAGCCTACGATCGCCGCTCAGAAGCGCTGCTGTTGCAACGCCTGAGCCGTGCCTTCCCAGATTGCGCCATTGTGGGCGAGGAAGGCGGGCGCGTCGAGCAGGCGCCAGGTGCTCCTGTTTTCTATGTCGACCCGTTGGATGGCACGATCAATTTTGCACACGGTTTACCTGTGTTTGCGGTCTCGATTGGTTTGGTGGAAGCGGGTGTACCCGTTGCGGGAGTGGTGCACGCACCAGCGCTGAATTTTACCTTTTCGGGCGCGCTGGGTCTCGGCGCGACGCGCAATGGTCGAAGGCTTGCGGTGTCGCAAGCCGACAACGTGGAACTGTCTCTACTGGTTACCGGCTTTTCCTCGACGCGTCCGCAGCCTACGGACAACATGCCTGAGTTTGCCGCACTGAATGCCGATTCGCGTGGCGCGCGCCGCTTGGGCTCAGCTGCGCTCGATCTGGCATTTGTGGCCGCCGGTTGGCTCGACGGTTGCTGGGAACGCCGAATTTCTTCCTGGGATGTGGCAGGCGGCGCAGCGATTATTGCTGCTGCCGGAGGAAAGGTGAGCGACTTGGATGGCTCACCTTTGGATGTGACGAAGGGTCGCATCTTGGCGTCGAATGGGCACATTCATGCGGAGCTTTCGGCTCGCTTGCACGAGGTGGCGAAGGGCAGTGGTGGGGATTGGCCGTGAGCTGAAAAGCGAGACTACGGCCAAAGGGTTCCCTCAGCCAACATCTGACAGAATGCTCCGAGCGGTAGCACTTCGATGCCTTCAGGCGTGGTGAGCGGCACGGGGCCAAGAAAGACCAATATCCGGCGCGCCAATCCAGGAAGCTCTCCCACCGCACGGAGGCCGCGAAGATCGAGCGGTCGCAATGAACGCCCGCTCTTCACTTCGACCGCAATGGCTTCTCGGCCCCGAGTTAACAGGAAATCCACCTCGGTGGATCGGGCTTCTGCTGGCGACCAGTAATGAATGTCATCGTAGAGGTTCGAGCGCTCCTGGTAAAACCTGAGCAACGTGTAGACAAAGCCTTCAAGCAGCGCACCTCGCTCTTCCGCAGCGACAGTGCCCGTGTGTCTCTTCAGCGCTCGCACGACACCCGGATCAAAAAAATAGAACTTGGGGTGTTTGCGTTCCCGAACACGGAGACGCGACTCGTAAGCACTCAAGGTGTTCGCGATGAGTGTGTCCGCTAAAATCTCTACGTACCCAGTCACGGTTTGTCGAGCGACTCCGGCATCACGGGCGAGAGCAGCAATATTCAACTGCTGACCGTGCATCAAGCCGGCGACGGGCAAAAAGCGCGCAAATCCCGGCAGGTTGCGCACGAGGGCCTCGGCCTGAATCTCTTCGCGCAGGTAAGTTTGCACGTAGGCCGAAAGCGTTTCTTCGGGAGCTCGGGAGTCCCAGATGAGCGGGATGGTGCCGTGCCGGATCGCACGCTCGACGCGAAAGCTTTCACCCAGCTCCTCCGGCACAAACGGAAACATAGTGACTTGCTTGGCACGGCCTCCGAGAAGATTGGTTCCTCCGTGACGAAGCTTTCTCGCACTCGACCCAGTCAGCGCAAACAGCAGCTTCCTTTCTTCAATCGCACGATGAACTTCGTTTAACAGCGATGGCAACCGCTGAACTTCATCGATAAGAACCCAGCTACCTATAGGAACGGCGCGCAGCTCGGCCGCAAACAATGACGCATCCGCGAGGTAACCTTGGTAGCGAGACTCCTCCAGTAGATCGATCCGATGTGCCTTCGGGAGCGCCGAACGGACCCAGGTGCTCTTGCCGGTGCCGCGCGGCCCGAGGAGGAAGAAGGACCCCTTCGGTCGCGTCAATCGCCGCTCAAACATGTAAAGTACGTTGGCATATAACGGCGTAAAGTGCCAACATGGTGTACATAGTGTCGAGGGCTAAAGCCTGCATAACAGGCTGGAATTATTCGTTATTTTCTGGTCCCAAGGACACTTGAACTGCCTAGGCCGCCACACCCACCCGACGCAGCCGTAAAAGCTGCATCCAGCGCTTGGCGCTCCCCACCAAGATTGCCACCACACCCAGCAGCAAGATCGAAGTCACGGTGCAATTCACGAGGCCCAGCGTGTGCGTGGCCGGAGCGCTCATGAGCGGCAGGTACATCGTGAAGATCGCCTGGATACCTGCGGTGATGGTGGTGGTGCCCACGAACAAGAGCGGGCAGAAAGTGATCAACGCGTAGCTCGGCTTAGAGGCTTCTTTTAGCAACACGGTGGTGCCAACCGCCAAGGCCGTGGACGCCAGCAGCTGATTGGCAATGCCAAACATGGGCCAGATGGTGGAAATCGACCCGGTGAGGATGAAGTAGCTCCAGCCCACCACAATCGCGAGCGACGCGATCACGGAGCCAGGCAGCCAAGAAGAGCGCCCGAAAGGCTCCCAAATGTGCCCTACAAATTCTTGCAGTAGCAAGCGCCCGACGCGCGTTCCGGTATCGATCGTAGTGAGAATAAAGAGCGCCTCAAACATGATCGCGAAGTGATACCAATACGCGATCATCAACTTCATGCCCGGCAAGCTGGAAAACACCCGTGCCATACCCACCGCGAGCGACACGGCACCGCCCGTGCGTGCTGCGATCACTTCTTGGCTCTCTTGTGCTAGAAATGGCAGATCTGTAACGCGGATGCCGAGCCGCAGAAAATCACCGTGGCCTAGTTCGGTGGCGGTCTCATTGGCAGGATCGACGCTGTAATCCAGCTTGGCCAGCGTCCGGTTGGAGAGGTGAAGGAGCTCACTGGCCTTGACGCTTTTGCCAGCTAACGCCGCTACAGGTTCACCTTCCTTCAGTCCCAAATGTCTACGGTCGGCCGGCGAGAGCAAACCCTCGACGGACGCCAGCTGCGCGGCATCTCGCGCCAATCCGTGCCCACCCTCTGAAGCCACCAGCGGGATCAGAGGGTCCGTGTTGATCGCAAAATAGTCGCTCGGGGGCAGCGCCGTGGCCGCCAAGAGCGCTGTCACGCCCACGAGGCCTTCCATCAGCATGGCGCCGTATCCAATCGGGCGACAATCGAGCTCGTTGTTAATCATTTTGGGTGTGGTGCCGCTCGCCACCAACGAATGAAAGCCACTGATGGCGCCACACGCGATAGTGATGAAAACAAACGGAAAGAGCTGGCCCTTCACGATCGGCGTGAAGGATTCTTCACCCACCTGAACCGCTTTGGCCGTCACGCTGTTGAGCATCGGCATCTCAATCACCGGATTCACCAACACGATCCCGATGATTAAGAGCGCAATCGTGCCGATCTTGAGGTAGCTCGAAAGATAATCGCGTGGACACAAAAGCAGCCACACAGGCAGCACACTCGCCGCAAAGCCGTAAGCGGCGATGCAATAGGTGAGCGTCTCCTGTGAGAGCTTGAGATGCACTCCGAGCGGCCCATCCTGAATCGTTTTCCCAAAAACGAGCGCGACCATCAGCAGAAACACACCCACCACGGTCGCCTCGCGGATACCGCGCACCGAGCCTCCACGCACCTTGTAGATATAGAGCCCCATGCCGAGCGCGATCGGAATCGAGAGCCCAATCGTGAACACGCCCCAAGCGGATTCGGCCAGCGCACCCACCACCACTTTGCCCAGCCCGGCCAGCGCGATCACCACGATGAACAAGATCGACACGCCCGTGATCGCACCCAACACCGGCCCCAGCTCTTCACGTGCAATAGCCGCCAGCGAACGCCCACCGCGACGCACGGAAGCCACCAAGATCACGAAATCATGAACGGCTCCGCCAAACACAACGCCAAACAGGATCCATGTGTACCCCGGCAAAAATCCAAACTGCGCCGCCAGCACCGGCCCAATCAGCGGCCCCGCTCCCGTGATCGCGGCAAAATGATGCCCAAAGAGCACCCAGCGATTCGTCGGGTGAAAGTTGTGCCCATCGCGCAGCGCATGAGCAGGCGTCACCCGCGTCGGCGAAAGCGCGAGCACTTTGGCGGCAATGAACGCGGAATAGTAGCGGTAGGCGATTGCTAGAACCGCCAGGGCGGTCAGCATGAACCAGAGGGCATGCATGGGGCCCGGACTATGCCAGGCGGCCCCAGGAGCGTAAAGGCGCCGCGACTGAGCGTTGCAACACCCACGAACTAAGGCGTGATCGTCTCCTTGCCGGCAAACAGCTCCTTCACTTGAGCTTCAGTGAGCGCGCTTCCGTAGATACGAACATCATCGACCATGCCTACGAAGTTGTCCCCATCCTTGGACCCTATCGAAAAGCCCGCCGGACTATTGCAGGGAGAGGCGGCGCGCGTGTTGGCAGGGCCTGGGACACCATTCACGTAGATAGTATTGGTGTTGGCCACGCCGTTTTGGACAACGGCCACATGTTGCCAGACGTTAGCTTGTGCGGCTGAGCCGTTTACGGAGATCCCCCCGCTGGCGACATCCTGCCCGTTCGATGCGAAGTTCCAAAGCCCGTCGGGAGGGAGAAAAATGCCGCAATAGCCTGAACCATTTCCCCCCGCAATGTTGGAGATGATCGCGCTCCATTCGGGATACGGCGGCAGCGCTGTCGGGTTGGCCCAAAGTGAAATCGTGTAGGTGTCATCACTGTTCGGCCAGTTCAACGCATCTGACCGTGGGATCTCAACCGTAGCAGTTCCGTCGAACTTCAAGGCGGCGTTCGAGAAGGAATTCAGAGCAGCCGGCACCATGCTCACCACCAAAGGTTTCACAATCCCGTAAGTTACTATCACGCCTTTCCCCGAAGAATCCGTAACGGCGCCGTTGGTGCTCGCTTCGTCGAACTTCAGCCACAGCTGCAAGCGCGCGCTGTCTGGGAAAATGGCTCCGGCCCCGCCTGTGTTGCCGACTGGTTGCCGACTCCACCCGATGAAGTGTGCCCGCCCACTGAAGTGTGCCCGCCTACTGAAGTGTTCCCGCCTACTGAAGCGTTCCCACCACGAACGAATTTCATGCCCCCGGTTGCTTTGGCGCCGCTAGCTACCGTACCGCCAGAACCTGACGCTGCTTCGCCGCTGACAACACCTCCACCGCAGGCCGGAGCCACCAAGAGCAAACACAGTAGTCGAAACTGATTCATCGCCGAAAGCCTAGGCTAGCGCGGCGCCCGACACCACCTAAGGGGTTTCCCAAATCGAAAGCCGCGAAGGTGGCGGTCTCGATATGCGCCCGCTCGGACGATGGCTCTCGTTTCCACACCGTCTATCTAACTATAGAACGTGCTTCAGGGGGCGGCCCGAGCGACCCCGCAAACCGAGTGCAAGGTAGTAAGCATGCTTACTATCTTCTCGCTCCCCAATACCTCTTCGGCCGCGTCACACTTGGCCCGATCAGCGCCCACTGCTGAGCGCGCGCTTGCGGGTTCCATCGAAACCTCTCAAAAATTTCTCGCTCTTGGCAGCCGAATCCCCCTAGATAAGATCCATCGTGTTCAAAAAAAGCAACGGGTTGAGCGCCAGAATACTGAAGGTGGGTGATTGCTTCTGGTTGCTAGCCACTTCGCTCATTGCAAGTTGCGCTGCTCAGCCTCCAGCCAAGGCACCGTCGCGGCGCGTGGTACCAGTAGTTGCTCCGTCTGCGGCCCGGCGCTCGCCGACCCCGACCCCGACCCCGATCGTGAACGAACCAGGCCGCGCTTGTGGGGAGCTTGGCTGTTTGGCGTTTGCTTCGGCGCCGGCCGCGTTTCAGCGAGTGCTGCTCGAACAACCCCGCGTGCTCGGGTTGGGGGAAGCCCACGCACCAAAGGGTTTGCCCGACGTGCGCTCTTCGACGCGCCGTTTCGCCGAAGAGCTGATGCCGGTACTCAAGGGCCGAGCGACAGATATCGTGATCGAGCTATTGCTCGGCGGCGGTCGCTGCGGCAAAGAAAGAGAATCTGCTGTTGCGGCGCGGCAAGAGCCCGTCACTCAGCACCAAGCCGACAACAACCAAAACGAGTTCGTAACTCTCGGTCACGTGGCTAGGGCGCTCGGCATCCAGCCCCACGCGCTTTTGCCGACGTGCCGAGAATTTCAAGCTGTGCTAGATGCCGGCGAAACCGATATCGCTCGGCTGCTCGAGCTCATCGCCGATACTACCGCTCGCACTGTCGATAAGCTGCTGAGCGCTCCCAACGCAGACACGTCCAAGCTTATATTGGCGTACGGGGGCGCACTTCACAACGACCTCTCCCCGAGCGAGGCGAGCCTGGCATGGAGCTACGGCCCGCGCCTCATGGAGCGTACAGAAGGCCGCTACGTCGCACTGGACGTGATTGTCCCAGAGTTCATCAAAGACACACCGGCGTGGCGGGCGCTGCCTTGGTACGCGCACTACAACGCGGATCGCCTGGGCCACAACGCCATTTTGTTCAACCCTGAGCCGCACTCGTATGTGCTGGTCTTGCCGCTGAGCGCAATTAAAACGCCTGCGCCGAACCTCTCCACACTCCAGCGCTTGCTCACACCGCACGCGGGCGCAAAGTTTGCTGCAAATGCGCGTGAAAAAGGCTGTCCTCGTGATCAGACACTCGGGGAATACCTGGCCATGCTCGTGCAGAATGGCAGCGGCCGCGCCAGCGAAGCGCCGGACGACCTTCATAGGTTAACCGGCGGATGTGCGAACGCGTCTACCAGCAACGAGCGCATGCCGCTCGATCCGCCCGCCGATCCAGCGTACTGGTTTTGCCGAATCGACGCGTACACTTCCGATCCCGAGGGTGATTCGCCCTGGCACTATGAGCTTCGCTTGCGCGTTCGCAAGTCCGACCTAGCTCCAGATTTGGAGACGTTGGCGTGTCCCGGAACGCCGTGAGTACGGGGCAAAAAGCAGCGCCCGCTACGGTGCCCAGCGCTCTCCCACTGTTGTCGCCGTACCCGCGGAGGTGCCGCCCCACAGCACGAATTGTCCGTTGACCCAGGCGCCCACGCCCCAGTCGTGTGCGAGAGCGGACGGCCATGGAGCTATCCCGCTCCAAGCGTTGTTCAAGGGATCGTAGATGCCGCCATCGAGGCGATTGACGCCCGCGTAGCTATGCCCAGCCATGACGGCACTCCGGCCGTCAGCCAAGACAAACGCCCAGCCGGATTGGCGCTGCGGGGCCCAGCGCTCGGAGGGTTGGCCTACCGTAGTCTTGGCGGCCCAGGTGCTACCGCTAAGAAGGTAGCCTGAAGTGATTGCCTGCGCATTGTCGCGGCCACCCCACATCCAGAGGTCGGAACCTTGATGGGTCACGAACGCCCCGTAGCGTGCTCCGGGGAGCGCCTGAAGCGAGAACCAGAGATTCGTAGTGAGCGAGTACACGCGCGCGTCTCCTTGCACATTACTCATAGGATCGAGGCGCCCGCCCACCACGTACAGGTTCGCACCATCCGCGACCCAACCCGCATGCTCGCGCCTGCCGAGAACGTCATTGGCGGTGCTCTGCCAGCTGTTGTTCATCCACTGATAGCGCTCGCCCTTATCGAGTTCTTTCCCGTCTTTATCCCATCCGCCCCCGAAAAATACGTAGTTTCCGGAGGCGAAAACCATGGCTCCCGCGCGCGCGTCATTCGCTTCGGAAATAGTTGTCCACGTATCGTTACCGGGATCGTACGAAGCGCCGTTCTTATAGTCGTCGGCACCCGAGTCGAGTCGACCTCCCCAAACAATCACACGCGAACCCGTCCAAGCAGCGCTCGCGAGGACGCGCGCCGAGGGCGTGCTGGTCGCGACGGAGGTGAGCGTCCACGCGTCCGTTTGTGGATCATAGATGGCGCCGGATCGCAGGTGCGTGCCCGCCTGATCCTTGCCACCCCAGATGAAGAGCTTGCCCCCCATCGTGGCGTAAGCCGCCTTCGAGCGTGCCGCGAATAAAGCGGGAGGCGCCGACATCGTGATCCAGCCCGATGCGCACTTACCCGCCACACAAGCTCGCCCTGTAGCACAAGCGGGAGCGCACACGTTGGGCGCTCCACCACTTCCGCCCGTAGACGCTCCGCCCGTAGACGCTCCGCCTGTATTGTTGACACCGCCTGACGCCGAGCCGCCCGTGGCGCTCGCTCCACCGCTTCCGCCCGCAGTTAGCCCGCCGCCGCTGCTCATGGCTGAGCCGCCCATGGCGACACTGCCGCCGGATGTTGCTCCCCCTGTCAGCATGGCACTCGTACCGCCCACCAAGGCACCGCCAGTCGCCGCGGTTGCGCTACCCCCGCTAGCCGGCCCTACGCCACCCGATGCCATGCCCCCTACGCCGCCCGATGGCATGCCCCCGCCACCTGAAGCATCAGCGCCACCTGAAGCACCCACCGAAGCGGCGAGAACACAGAGCTGTTGCGACGGAGAACACACATACCCGAGGACGCAATCAGCGTTGGTGAGACACGTTTTACCCTCCAGCAGCTCTTGGTCGGAAGCCCGGCTGCAGGCGACCCCGCCCCGTGCAAACCCAAGCCCGATGAGGCCAATAACAAGTGTGAGCGCCCTTGATGTCGAACCTGTGCGATGGTGTTTCAAAATTGTCCTTGAATGCGGCAATGCAATCCAATGCAACCGACAGCTATACTTCCGTTGTCCTTCTCGCGATTGAGATCCGTCCACAGCCAAACCCCTCCACCGAGAGCCAGTGCCCCACCCACGCCCGCCAGGATCCGACCCGTCGACTGCGAGCTTTGCATGCTCTCAATGTGCTTCTAGGTTGCACATGCCCGTTGTCGCCGTGGGTGAGAAAGATGTTCTCCGGTTTGAGGTCGCGGTGCACGATGCCCTTTTGATGGGCGGTGCCGAGGGCATGCAAGACTGGCAGCAACGTGCGCACTGCCTTGACGGCCGTGAGGCGTCCTCGCTTCGCCAACGTTTGAGAGAGGTCCTCCCCATCGAGCAATTCCATCACAATGTACGGATCCCCGATGCGCGTGACGCCGAAGTCGAACACGCGAACGATGGCGGGATGCCCTAAACGCGCCACCGCGCGCGCTTCCTTCAGCAAGCGCTGTTCGTGATGGATCGACTTTTCTCCGGCGCGCAGGAGCTTGATCGCAACTTCGGAATCCAGGGCCACGTTGAGAGCCAGCCACACGGCACCCATCCCGCCTTCACCCAGCAATTTTATAAGCCGATACTTGTCGCCAACGACTTCGCCGGCACGGTAGGCGTTCGTGAGCGGGATGAGATCGTCGTCATCCAGCGTCGTCGGCCGTTCGGCTAGAGACGCGGGCTCGGAGCGTACGCTTTCCGTTATCTTGCGAAGGTTAGTCAATTCAAAAGCCTCTGCTACTTGTAGCAACGGCTGAGTGGCCTTCCCGTTAACCCCCAAACTGCGTTCCAGATGCCGCCTTTTTCCACGCCGCTCGGCGCCACAGAGGCAAAACCCCTCGGGAGCCGTGGGTAGGTCGGAACCCTAGCTCCGCTCACCCCGTGGGCGGTGACCAGGCGGAAATGGCGGGGGGGCCAGGCGCCTGTCTGCCTGCGCGACCCGGCGTTCTGGCCCGGGAAGGAGCACGCCTTCGGGCCATCGGATTGGAGGCGGCGGATTCGCTGGGCGCGCCAGCAGGTAGCCTTGAACGAAATCTACACCAAGGCTCTGGAGGCATTGCAGTTCAGCGTCGGTCTCGACGCCTTCCGCCACCACTTTCGCACCGAGCTCACGACACAGCGCCTGCATATGACGCACCATGGCTTGCTTCTTGGTGGACTTATCGACATCGCGAATCAACGCTAAGTCGAACTTCACCACCGCGGGATCGAGCTCCATCAGGCGCTGAAGATTCGAGTGCCCTGCGCCAAAGTCGTCAATCACCAGCTTGGCGCCCGTTCTTGCGCACACTTCCTTCAAGATGCTGTTGCAGAGCTCAAAATGCGTGAATGCCCCAGTTTCGGTGATCTCCAGGTAAACCGGGTGCGCATGAAATCCCATAGGATCGTCGGCCTGAACCAGCCAACGCTCGCTCAGCTCGTCGGGGTGGATGTTCACGAACAGTGCTACATCCGGGCAAAGGGCGAAGGCTGCGTCCCGAATCAATCGGCCGAGGCGCCCCGTCGCTTGCTCAGCCACCGCGTGTTCAAACAGGACTGGGGGCGAAAGAAATTCAGGCAACGTGCAGCGAACGAGCACTTCGTGGGCAAACAGCGCTCCCGTCCTAGCGTCCACGATCGGTTGAAACACGACTCTAATTTGGTCTGCCGACAACTGTCGCACCGAGGTGCGCCCAACGGGCAGCTGGCCTTCGGCGGTCCAACGTAGGTGTTTCGGGAGCATAGGTGGGTCTCAGGCGTAGGCGCGCCTAAGATCAACGGCCGAGGCTGCCGAATCTTGAGTCCTCCCTTAAACACACCGCTTCCAAGTGGAACGCCCCGGGCTCAAGGAGAACTAGCTTTCCCCCGCCCCAACCCCACGCGCCTCCAAGGCAGCGCGGTATTCCCTCACCGCGCGGGTCATCGGCTTGGTGTCCACGAAACGGAGAAGCTCGTCAAGATCGATGTTTGGCAAAAAGTTGCTGCGAGCGATCGCCGTGTATTGTTCGCCAGAAAGCGCGAACATCTCGATGCGAGCTCGCTTCCAGATCCACACTTCTTGCACACGAAGCTGCCGGTAGACCTCGAGCTTGTCGATGCTTCCCGAAGTCCAGATCACCTCGATGGCTAAGTCGCAGCGTTCGGGCTCCGGAACATTCCCGAACACGTAACACTCGTCAGGCTCGACGCCGCGCTGGGCTTCCTTGTTCTCTAGCGTCCAAGATCCGTACGGAGTTAAGTCGATGCCGACTTGCATACAGTAAGCTTCGACAAGGCGACCGATCATCGATTTGATGGACTCGTGTGGACGTGACGGGCTCATGAGCTCCAAGACTCCCTCTAGATAGGTTAAGCGTGGCACCGGACGTTCACCGCGCACTTCTAGTAAACGTTGGTAATCGGCCCAGGTGGCGCCTTCAAAGACGACGATATCGTCTGTAACAACGGGAGGCGGTGGAGCTGGCGGTGGTTCGAGAAGGGCTGACTGCGCCATGGGCTCAGTGTAGCGGCGCGGGAGAGGAGTGTGCGGAAAATCACACCGGACCTCCCGCAAACCGAGTACCAGGTAGTCAGCATGCTTACTATCTCGTCGCTCCCCAATACCCCTTTCGGTCGCGACACACATCGATCGACCAGTGCCCGTAGCGCCAATCGGCAACGAGCAGCTCATGGTTCGTTCGGCCCGGATGCCGACGAAGGCTCATCCAGCCGGAGCAGCTGCAGATTCACGAGAGCCACTCGCTCCGCGGGCGCGGAGCCTTCGATGATGCGGCGAAGCTCATGATAATAGGCAATATGCAGCTCGCGGAGCCTCTCCCAATCGACCTCTGAAACAGTGAACACGTTGTACGAGAAGAGATCGTTCTTGTTCGGCTCGAGCAGCGGTAGGCGTTCGTGCCCCACCGCGGCCCAATGCGACTTTAGCAGGCGCCCCGCTTTCGGATCCCGCCGCGTGTCGATCGTGGAAATCTCGCGAGCTACCCATCGGCCATTGCGCTTAGCGATCAACTTCGAAGCCGCCAATGCTCGCAAGCAGCGTTCCTCCTCAGCGGATGAGATTTGCAGACGCTGCGCAATGAAACCGGGCTCATGCCGCTTGAGTGCCCGATAACTCTCCAGCTCCAGAACGCGAAGCACAGCGTGACTCCAGGGCAACCCATAAGCCACCGTGCGCTGCGCCTCGAGCACTGCCCACGCCGCTTCAGCTCCCGGCAACTGCTGAACGTCCACCAAGAGCCCCAGAAAATCCAAGACTCGCAATGAGGCGGCATCAATGAAACGCAGGAAGTCCGGCAAGCGCGGCTCCGCCTGCCCCAAGAGCCAACGCCCAACGCTGACTCGGCCTCGGCCCATACTGCGTGAGAGCTCAAGAATGCTGCGCCCCTCCTGCAAGTGTCTCATGAAGAGCGCGACGGTCGCTCGGTCCTTGAAATCCTTGCCCTCCAGTGCCTCCGGCAAAGTACCGACGAATTCCCGCACCACTTCCTGCGGCTTGATCCCGAGGCGCTCCAACAATTCGAAAAACACCGCGGCCGTTGGAAACCGACGCCCCGATTCCCACGTGTAAAGGACATTGCAGCCGTAACGCAGTCGACGGCTAAGGGCGACTTGCGAGCGCGTGCCCCGAAGCGCATGAATTAGCTGACTTGCTAGGTGTTCGTAGTCCAAATCGAACAGAATCGTACACTAGAGACCACTTCTGCACCAGGGTATGTGCGTTCCTGTACTGGTATTCGGCGTCGCGCCTCGGCATCATGAAGGCATGTGGAAGACGGCCCGCCTCGGAATCAGCTTACTCCTGCTCGGTGCGGCGGCTGGTTGCTCCTCGGCGGAGACCAGCCCCGGCACGGCTAGGCCCACTCCCAACCCGTACGGGGGCCAAACGGGCTCCTTGACGCCTGATTGCGGGATTGCGCCGCTCTCGAAGAAAGCCGGCGCCAGTGTGCCGGCGGGGGACAGCGCGTTCGTGGTTTATTCGACGACCTGCGGCTCAGCTCCTACACCCGAGTTCGACTTGCGTGATGCGCTCGGCATGTTGGTGAGCCACCGGGTGGAACAGTTGGATACAGGCGTGTATCTCGTTCGGTCGGACTCTGCGTTGTCACCTGGCAATTACAGCATCACACCGATTGGAAGTTCCACGCCCATGCCTGCTGCGACCCCTGTCGCGCTCACGGTTGCCGATGCTTCGGCGCTCCCAAGCCGACTTGGCAGCTTCGAGCTCGCTCAACAACAGCTGCCTTGCGACGGCTTCGCTTTCTAATTCACGCTCGATCCCACTACTCTTGCCTACGCCCCACTGCTCCGTTTGAAAGTGCAAATCGACAACAATGCCCCGGTCGTGTGGATCAACTACGGCACACTCGCTGTGGAAGCGGGGAAAGCCAAGCTAGTACTCCCCAGCTGCTTTGGGGGTTGCTTGGGGAACGGCTCGCACAGCCTCCGGATCACGGGCGATATCGCGGGCGAAAATGTCGAGCTCGCCCCCGAAGCGCTGCAAATCACGCAAAACTGCCCCCCCGAAGAACATGGAACGAACTGCGCGTTTCAGCCATGGCGGCCTCAACGCCAGCAGGAAGCACTCCTGCTTCTCTCCGGATTCCTGGTGATAGCGTTAGCTCGCAAACGCAGAACCTCTCAGCTTCTCTAAACTTCACTCATCACTCACCAATAACGTATTGGCGGCTCATTGGCTTGAGTCGCAAGGGAGATATTTGTCATGCGATCAACAATTGTGCCACTAAATCAAACTGTCTACGCGCGCCTGGCGCGCTGCTGGCTCGCGTTGCTTGGACTGCTGTTGGGTTTAGGTTGCTCCAACATCGTCGGCAGTGGAAGCGCGCCCTCCGGCGTGCACCCCACGGCGGGGCCAGGCCGCCCACCCACATCGGGCAGCGTCGCAGTCCCCACCGGCAGCAATGTCAATCTTGGCGGATCGCAGGACATCGGATTCTTTCGCTCACAGCTCAACAGCGGTCTAGTTCCAGACATCTCTGCACTCGATGCGGCGGGGTTCTTCGCCGAACATCACCAGGATCTGCCGCCGCCCGCCTGCGGAAAACGGGTATGTTTGCAGCCGATGCTCGCCGTGATGGGCAACCTCTTCAATGGTAGCAACTGCACGATGCTGCAGCTGGCGCTCAACACCCCCATTACCGCGGATCCGGCGGCCCGCCCGCCGTTGTCGCTCGCGGTGGTGGTCGATGTATCCGGCTCGATGCAGGGCGAAAAGCTCCAATATGTGAAGCAAGGTCTGGAAATTCTGATCGATAAGATGCGCGATGGCGATCGGTTGGCGCTCGTGAGTTATAGCGACTCCGCCAGGGTACTGGCGCCCATGGCGCCGGTGGAACTCCAGCGTGTCTCACTGCGCGCTCAGGTGCGAAGCCTCGTTGCGGATGGTGGAACGAACATCGCTCTCGGTTTGGAGACAGGTTATCACGCGGTGTTGAACAGCATTGATCGCAGCCGGCAAAACCGAGTCATTCTTTTGAGCGATGGCGTGCCCACTGTGGGCGTAACAAGCACAAGCGCCATTATCGGGACGAGCCGCAGCTACAACTCCGAAGGTATTGGGATCACCACGGTGGGTCTCGGCCTCGATTTCAACGTCGATCTGATGCGGAACCTCGCTTTGCAAGCGGACGGCAACTTCTACTTTCTGGAAAACACAGGCGCGATTCAGGAGGTGTTCCAGGAAGAACTGGATTTCTTCACGGTGCCCGTGGCCTTCGACCTCTCGATGCAGCTCACCACGGGTGACGCCTATAGCTTTGGCCGCGCTGTGGGCTCGCCTTTCTTCAAGACCAACCCGAACGGCGGCTCTCTAGATGTTCCCAGCGTTTTCATCGCGCATCGTACTTCAAATCAAGATGTGACGTCTCAAAATGGCAGGCGCGGAGGAGGCTCTGCGCTGCTCATTGAACTGCTTCCGCGACCTGATGCGGCCAACTATCCCGAGACCATCGTGGCGCACGTCAACCTCTCGTTTCGTGATCCGCTGACTCAAGAGATCGTGACCGACAGCATCGACATCAAGTACCCCTTCCAAGCGAGCTTCTTGAGCCCCACGGGACATTTTCAGGGTGAAAACGTGAAGACCGTTCAAAAGAGCTTCGTGATGCTCAACATCTTGACGGGCATGGAGCGCGTCATCCAAGCATTTCACTCAGGCCGAGCAAACCAAACCAGCATCACCGAACTCGACCGCCTGATCGCTGCGGTCACAGACTACAATCAGGAGGTCGGCGACGTCGACATTCGACTAGACCTTGACCTGATGGGACAGCTCCGTGCGAATCTGCTCCGCGCCGGAGTGCCGGCACCAGCCAGTGCAAGTCAGTTCGGCGATCCTTGGCCTGCAGATTAACGCCACCACAACGACGAAGCCCCGGTTTACCAGGGCTTCCGGCTTCTCTGGAGTCAACCACTAGCAGCCCGGCTAAGCCCATAATTGCCTTGTATTATGACCACTCCTGGTCTATAAAACAACCTATTATGGAACGGTTCGCATTGAAATCCCTGGAGAAATGGGCCTCCGAGGATTCCCATAAGCCACTCATCCTAAGAGGCGCTCGTCAGACCGGCAAAACCTGGTTAGTCCAGAACTTTAGCGCCCAGTCCAAAAGAGCGCTCAGCTACGTCAACTTCGAACGAGATCCCGAACTAGCAGACTGCTTTTCAACCAATGATCCACCCACCATCCTCGGACTCTTAGAAGCTCGACTCCGAGCTACCATCACTCCTGGCAAGACCTTACTATTCTTGGACGAGATCCAAGCCAAGCCTGAGCTCCTAGCCAAGCTCAGGTGGTTCTCTGAAGAGGTGCCAAGCCTGCACGTTATCGCTGCAGGCTCACTGCTCGATTTCACCCTCGCAGACCACTCCTTCTCGATGCCCGTCGGCAGGGTGACCTACGGGAACTTGGAACCCATGAACTTTGTGGAGTTCCTGTTGGCGGTAGGGGAAGAGCGGCTCGTCACTACTATTCGGTCCGCGACGCCAACTGGTGGGGTCCCAGCTGTCCTGCATTCGCGCCTCTCAGAGCTGAGTCGCACCTACGCACTCATAGGCGGCATGCCCGCGGCAGTAGCCGAATGGGCCAAGACCCGCTCCTACCAGCTTACGGCAAGTGTCCATCGTGATCTCCTGCAAGCAATTCGGGACGATTTTGCCAAGTACAGTGGCAATCGGGAGAAGATCGCCAAGGTATTTGCGGCACTCCCTCGCCTCGTGGGTCGGAAGTTTCAACCGCGCAAGGTCGACTCCGAAGAGAAGACGTTGCCCCTAAGAAATGCCTTCCGCATGCTGTCACTCGCACGCATTGCGACTCCCGTGCGGAGAACATCCGCGAACGGTCTCCCCCTCGGAGCTGAGATTGACGAGCAGTATGAAAAGGTCTGCCTGCTAGACGTTGGACTCTACTCCACGTTGAGCGGTCTTGACGCTTTGGACACCACGAAAGCTCGCGACCTCACCCTTGTGAATGAAGGTCAACTTGCGGAGCAGTGGGTTGGGCAGGAATTGCGGGGCTGCCGTCCTTTCAATCAGGAGCCCGAACTCTTCACTTGGGTGCGAGAAGCTAAGAGCAGCAGTGCTGAAGTCGACTATGTGATCCAAGTTGGCACTCGAATCGTTCCGATTGAGGTGAAGGCGGGTTCCACGGGCAAGTTGCGAAGCTTGCACGTGATGGTAGCCGAAAAGAAACTTGATCTTGCAGTGCGCGTGAGCTCGGAACCCCTCCAGTTAACGCGTGTGAGCACGGTCGGATCCGCAGGCAACGCCCGGCAATTTCGGCTGCTATCGATTCCATTTTATCTGACGAGCGAACTCCCGCGACTGATCAAAGACTCCTTGGGCGCGTGAGCGCACCATAATGCATTCCCTGTTTATGACCCTGAACCGCGCCAACGCCTAGGCGCGCATGAGAACCGAGGTATGTGATTTCTAACCGTGATATAGGGGCGCCATGTCAAACAGCTGGCGCGAGGATCCTGGGCTCCAGTTCAGCCAAAATGCCAAGCAAGCGGCCCTTGCCTACCACGCACGCTTAGCCAAGCCGCCAGGCAGCCTCGGTCGCTTGGAGGAACTCGCCGCGTTCTACGCGGGTGCACATGGCCTCATGCCACCCCCTTCGCCCACACTTCCCACGCTCGCAATCTTCGCGGCGGATCACGGTGCAACAGCCGATGGCGTCAGCGCCTATCCTTCTGCGGTGACTGCGGCAGTCGTGATCAACGTGATGCACGGAGGTTCGGCGATCAACGCGCTCACGACTTCGAACCAGATCACGCTTCGATTGATCGACGTTGGCATCAGCGGTAACCTGGAACCGGCTCCGTCCGAGCCCGTTATTCAGCTTGAACGGCAGAGCATCCGAGCGGGCACACGCAACTTCGCAAGTGAACCCGCCATGACTTTGGAAGAAGCCGGTGCGGCCATTGCTGTGGGGGAGAAGGTCGCTCGTGAGGCTATTGACGCTGGCTCAAAGCTGCTCGGAGTGGGCGAGATTGGCATCGGAAACACGGCCTGTGCGTCGGCGCTGATCGCCGAGCTCACGGGCGCACCGGTCAGCGATGTCGTCGGACCCGGTGCAGGCCTCGACGCAAAGGGAGTTGCCCGGAAGATCTCGGTCGTTGAGCGGGCACTCACTCGGCACAAGAATTCTCGGCATGCTGAAAACGGTGAACCCTCAAGCGCAGCCACGGGTCTTAGAATTCTCGCAGAGCTTGGAGGTTTTGAGGTGGCCGCGATGGTCGGCTTCATCCTGGAGGCGGCACGAAGCCGTACACCTGTGGTGCTGGATGGTGTGGTCACGAACGCTGCAGCTTTGGTGGCCGTTGAACTCATGCCGGCGGCGCGAGACTTCATGGTCGCCTCACATGGTTCCACGGAGCCGGGCGCGCGCGTGGCGTGCGACAAGCTTGGGCTCTCGCCGCTTCTTCACCTTTCAATGCGACTCGGCGAAGGCAGCGGCGCCGCACTCGGCCTGGTGCTCTTGAGGAGTGCGGTGGAGGTGATGCTTCAAATGTCCACGCTCGACGCAGCGATCGAACGCGCCGGGCTTGGCGTAAAAGGCGCGTAGCGCGTGCTCCCCGCTCCCATTCGCGGCCTGCGTGCCAGCTTCGTGTTCCTGACCCGCCTGCCGATCGGTGGCTTTCCATATACCAGCGAGGACTTTCGTTGGGCTGCGGCCCACGCGCCGTTAGTCGGGTACGTCGTGGGCGGGATCACAGCGCTGGCATTCTGGATTTTCCGTCCGCTGGGTGATCTCAGCGCTGCAGGTATCGCGGTCGCTATCTCGGTGCTTGTAACTGGCGGCTTTCACGAGGACGGACTCGCCGATACGGCCGATGCGCTGGGCGGTGGTTACACCAAAGAGCGCGTGCTCGAAATCCTGAAGGACAGCCGCGTGGGGGCGTTCGGGGCTGCGGCTTTGGTGCTCTCGCTCGGGCTGCGCGTCACGCTGCTTGCACGTCTTGGCGAACAGGCGCTTTGGGCGCTACCGCTAGTTGGCGCGGCAGCGCGGGTGGGCCCGATCGCGTTGATCGCAGCTATGCCGTATGTCACCGACGAGAAGCATCAAAAGAGCGGCGATCTCAGCCGCGCGGGCTGGGTTCAGGCTTTGATATCGGTGCTTTGGCTGGCTCTTGGACTCGGCCTAGCACTCGGCTTCGGGACTCTTTCGCTTGCGCGAGCGGGAGCTCTGTTGTTGACCCTGATCGGCATCACTGCCCTTACCGGTTATCGTTATATGCGCCGTGTGGGCGGAGTGACCGGGGATTTCCTCGGGGCCACCGAGCAGCTTGGCGAAATCGCAGCGCTCGCCACACTCGCCTGGAGTGTGGCGAGCGCTGGGGGCGGGATCGGGCATTGAGCTCTTCGGGGAGCTAACTCCTCACCCGCCCGCCAGACTCACGCGCCAACTGCTCGATACGGCGTCATGTCCATCCCGGTGTACCGAAGGCCGACATCGCGCAGCGTTTGTGCGTCCCAATAGCTGTCGCCTGGCTTGGGAAAGCCGAACAAGCTTCGCTCTTTGGGTGTCATTCTGACCATGGCGTCGTTCCAGTGCGCACTGACGCGATCGGGCCAAGCCATCTTGCCGGTCCATGCGAGCCCGCGGGGCATGAAGTCCACAAGCAGTGCAAATCGTGATCGCTCGGGCGCCGTGAAATTGGAACCGCGATGCAGCACGTCGGTCTTGTAGATAAAAAGAGTTCCCGCTTTGCCCGTCACGGAAACTTCCTTGTCAAACATTTCACCCTTCTGCAGTTGGCTCGGCACCACGGGAACTGCTTTCCCGTACTTTTGGGGCACAACTTTGGTGGGGCCGTCCGTTTCCGTCACATCCGAAAGCAGGATGAACGTCGTCATTTGGCGGTGAGAACTCGCTGATTGTGGAACGACCAACGTGTGATTGCCGTAGTCCCGGTGGTGCACCTGGTCGTAGTCGATGGCGCCGGCATATTTGGCCCAGAGCTCAACCTTGTAGAGCGATAGATCCGTGGTGCCACAGAAGCGTTCCGCCGCATCCACAAGATCTGGAGTGACCGCCAAGCGATTCAGGGCCCACGAAGGATAGGGGAACAAACGCAGGCCGGAAAACTGGCTTCGCGAAAAAGATTCGTAGGCATCGGGCGCCGCAAAGTAATCGGACGGACGCGGAAAGAATTCAAAGAGAGCTTCCTGTGCTGCGCCGAGCGCTTCGGCATCGAGAAAATCTTCGACGATCGTGAAGCCCTGGCTTTCGATTTCCTGCAAGTTCGAATCGGGGACGCGCATCCTTAAGGCTCCAAGCTGTAGGTCAAAGGTGGAACACCGGGAACATCGGTTTGAAGTGAAAAGAGCGAACCAGCAAGGCGCTCATAGCGGCTCGTCATCATCGCCGCAGTAGTGATGTACAAGGTCGATAAATCGGGTCCGCCAAATTCCGCGGTCGTGATGTTGGTGCAGGGCATTTCAATCACGCGGTCCAGCTCACCCGTTGGAGATACGCGCACTAGGCAACCGCCGCCAAAGCGGCAGTTCCAAAGGTAGCCCTCAGCATCGACCGTGGATCCATCCGGCCGCCCGCGCTCGAACCCCTCGAAGAAAGGTGCTTCGTTACGGATTTCGCGCGTGTGTTGGTCATAATCGTAACGCCAGATCATATTTTGAGCGGTGTCGCCAAAATAGAAATGCTCACGGTCCGGCGAAAAGCAGACCGTATTGGAAATGCCGATGTTGTCTTTGACGCGAAGCGGTGAGCCTGCAGCGTCGATCCGGTAAAGCTCTCCCAGCGCACCCACGACCTCACCAGGCGCACCGTCTTCGCCCACATTGTTTGCCATCGAGCCGATCCAAAGCTCACCGCCAGGCCCGGGACGACCATCGTTCAATCTGACTTTTGGCCAACCGGCGAGCGTGAAGCCATAGTCGGAGCGCTGATCGGTGGCAGGTTCCCAGCGGATGAGCTTTGAGCCGATGGCGAGCAACAACACACCGGGGCGGTTGGTCAGGAACAGCGCGACACAGGGTTGATCAAAGTGCCAGCTCCAAACCGAATTGGTTTTCGGGTCCAAGCGGTGCACGAGGAATCGATTGACGTCGGTCCAGTACAGAACCTCTTCTTGTGGCGACCAGGTCGCCGCTTCTCCGCACTGATCTCCAATGGGTGCGACACACTGGATCTTCTGGCTAAAATCTTTCACTTGACGCCTCTGGGCGCAGCCTCTAGCAGGCGCGCCCGAGCGAGGCCAGTTGGCGATCTTTGGCTTACGGATTGAAAACCCCCACAACGACGAAAGCCCCGGTTTCCCAGGGCTTCCGCGAGACCGGCTTCTTCAAGAAGCTGGTCTTCATTTTACCTGACCTCAGGCGCCTTCACTCAGGTGGTAGCCCCGCTCACCGTGATCGGTGATGTCGAGACCACTTTCCTCATCGTCCGCAGACGGACGCAGACCAATCGCGAACTTGATTCCGTAACCGAGCACCACCGTGCCGGTGATCGAGAGAGCCAGCGTTAAGCCCATGGCCTTCAATTGCTCAAGCCAAAGTGTTTGACCAACGATATCTCTCAAATTGAGGTTGAGGTTGGCGTTGGCTTCGGGAGTTGCTAGAAATCCGGTCAACAGCGCGCCGAGGGTGCCGCCGACGGCGTGGACGCCGAAGGTGTCGAGAGCGTCGTCGTAACCGAGCAACGCCTTCAGCTTGGTGCAGGCATAGTAGGGGACAACACCGGCGAGCACACCGATGATGACCGCGCCGTTGGCGGTGACGAAACCGCAGGCGGGCGTGATCACAACTAGACCGCCCACGATGCCTGAGCAGAAGCCGAGCACGCTGGGCTTGCCACGCGTGATCCATTCAATGCTGGCCCAAGTGAAGCCGGCAATCGCAGCTGCGAGCGTGGTGGTCATGAACGCTTGGGAGGCAACACCGTCAGCCGCGACTGCACTACCAGCGTTGAATCCGTACCAACCCACCCAGAGCATGCCAGTGCCAACCATGGTCAACACCAAGCTGTGGGGCGCGAAATTCTCAGAGCCGAAACCCTTTCGCTTGCCGATAATCAGCGCCAAGATCAGCGCTGACCAACCGGAAGACATGTGAACCACGGTGCCACCTGCAAAATCGACCGCTTTGATCGAAGCGTTGGCATTCCACACGCCATTCATCAGGCCATCCGCACCCCACACCATGTGCGCCAAGGGGAAATAGACGACAACCATCCAACCAGCGACGAACAGCATCAAGGCACTGAACTTGATACGCTCAGCGATCGCGCCCACGATCAAAGCGGGTGTGATGATGGCAAACATCAGCTGAAACATGGCGAACGTGTCTTGCGAGACCCACGCGGCGTAGGCTGTATTCGGGGCAGCTCCCACGCCTTGTAGGAAGAGATTGGAAAAGCCTCCGATAAAGGCGTTACCTGGTGAAAAGGTGATGCTGTAGCCAAAGGCCCACCACATGATCGTGACCATGCCGGCGATGCCCATGCACTGCGCCATGATTGATAGAACGTTCTTCGTTCGGACGAGTCCGCCGTAGAAGAGTGCGAGGCCCGGCAGTGTCATGAACAGCACGAGTGCCGCGCAGACCATCATGAAGCCATTGTGGCCAGGGCCTGGAGCGGCGATTTTCGAGGTGGCCTCATCGGCGCGGGCGCCGTTGTTCACGTAGGCCTCAAGGTCAGCAATGCGCTTCTCCAGAGCTGCTGAATCAACCGGGGCTGCTGCAGCGGAGTCAGGGGTGTCTGCGAGTGCAGGTGCTGGACCGCCGGCAAAGGCTAGCAAGCAAAAGAGCGCTGTTATTATGGCTAATATCACTTTTTTCATGGGGTGATTCCTTGTGAGGCACGCCGGCGGGGAGCGCACGGGCGGTCAATGTTCCCGAGGAGCGATGCATGCTGCGCCAGGCAATGTTTCCAAAATGAGTCGGAAAGATTGCCTTTGTGTCTGGGGTACTACTCACGATATTTATGGCTAAAAACTCCCTATGCTGGGTGGATGGCGTTGGCTGCAGGTACTGAGCAACCGGATAGGTCCGGCAGCGGAAGGCTGATTTCAGCCGCTGCCTGGGACCAGAAAGAAGCCGTCCGTGCTGCGGCGCATCGCGAGTTGCACGCCGACGTGCTGGGCCCCGCCGTCACGAAACTGCAGGAGATTTCGCTGGTAACCGCCGTTGCCCTGGCGCTCTGGCTGGGTGTGGTCTGGGGGAGCGCGCTCTCGGGTAGCAGCGCGCCAATCCCAGGGCGTTGGCTCAGCCTCGGTGCGCTCGGAGCCGCGGCAGCACTTTCCGTTGCCATGTTTGCAGTCGCGAAGCTGGGGGTGAGGCGCCCGCAAGTGGTCCACGACATGGGCCATCTCTATTTGATTGGGCTGTGTTTTGCGCTCGGCCTATTTCGGCACGCTGCGCCGTGGACTGGTAGTGAATTCGCTCGACAGCTCTCACCCGTAGTTATTCCAATTCTGGTGTTCGCCTCGCTCATTCCTGCCGCGCCGAAGACTGCGCTCCTCGCTTTCTTTGCAGCCGCAGCCACCGACCCCTTGGCGCTGGCACTGCTCTATTCACACAAGCCGCTGCCTTCAGCGATCGAAGTGCTGTTCTTGGTGGCGTCGCCGCTGTTAGCAGCGGGCGTGGGGTATAAGATATCTCGCTCGGTGCATCGGCTGAGTGAGGGCATCGTGAAGGCGCGCGAAGTCGGCAGTTACCATTTAGTGGAACGCTTGGGAGTGGGCGGAATGGCCGAGGTCTGGCGTGCCGATCATCGCATGCTGGCGCGCCCCGCCGCGATCAAGCTGATCCGCCCGCAAATACTGCTGCAGCACGGGCCGAGGGATGCCGAACGCTTGCTGCGGATCTTCGCTCGCGAAGCCCAAACGACGGCTTCTCTGCGATCGCCTCACACGATTCAGGTCTACGACTTTGGCCTCACGCGTGAGGGGGCTTTCTTTTATGTGATGGAGCTACTTTCAGGACTCGATCTGAAGACACTCGTGGAGCAATTCGGGCGCCAACCCGCCGAACGCGTCGCCTACTTGATGGCTCAGGTGTGTCATTCCTTGGCAGAGGCACACGATCGCAACTTTGTGCATCGAGATGTGAAGCCCGCCAATATTTTCACGTGCCACTCAGGCAACGACTACGATTTTGTGAAAGTGCTCGACTTTGGCTTAGTGATGGACCGGCATCCCACCCCGGAAGAGATTGAAGATGAGCAGCGCCTGGTGGGTACGCCCATGGTGATGGCTCCCGAGATGGTGCGCTTCCAAACGGCCGTGGACGCGCGTGCCGATCTGTATGCGCTGGGCTGCGTGGGCTATTGGCTGCTCACAGGAAAGCCGGTGTTCGAAGCCAGCACGCGCCACGATATCTTGATCATGCACGCCCACCAGAAGCCCGTTGTGCCCTCCAAGCGCATTGATGTGGCCCTGCACAGCGGCCTTGAGGGGCTGGTGATGGCCTGCCTCGAAAAGAATCCCAATCGTCGCCCACAGTCAGCACGCGAGCTCAAGGAAGCGCTGCTCGGTCTCAGCTTCGAGCATAGCTGGAGCGCGGAGCGTGCACGCCTGTGGTGGAAAAAGAACCGGCCGGACCCTGAAGCGGCCCAGCCGGTGTCTTTAGCTACAATTAGCCCGGTTACTTAGAGCCAGCGGCGGCCGGTTTGTTGCTCGCGGAATCTGAGGGCTCATCATCCGAGCGGATGCGCATCGCATAGAAGCTGCGCCATACGAAGAACAACATCGCACCGAAGAACGCGATCGCGAGCCCGATGCTCAGCTGACGGTCCAGTTCGATAGCGAGCTCAACAGCCAGCAATCCAAACAGCGTGGTGAACTTAATGATCGGGTTGAGCGCAACGGAGGTCGTGTCCTTGAATGGATCACCCACCGTATCGCCCACAACACACGCCGCGTGCAGATCGGTTCCCTTTTCCTTAAGATCGACCTCGACCACCTTCTTCGCGTTGTCCCATGCGCCGCCGGCGTTAGCCAGGAAGAGCGCCTCAAACAGACCGAAAAGGGCGATAGAAATCAGATACCCAATGAAGAAGAAGGGCTCGACGCAGGCGAAGGCCAAGGTGCCAAAGAACACCACCAAGAAGATATTGAACATGCCCTTTTGTGCGTACTTCGTGCAAATTTCGACCACGCGCTTGCTGTCTTCAACCGAAGCTCTCTCGGCGCTGCCGTCGAGGCGCATGTTCTTTTTGATGAACTCGACGGCACGGTAAGCGCCCGTGGAGACGGCCTGAGTGGAGGCACCGGCAAACCAAAACACCACCGCGCCACCCGTGACGAGACCCAACAAGAAAGGAGGATGCATCATCGAAAGCATCTCCATGTTCTTGGTGAGGCCGTGCGTGAGCACCATAATGATCGAAAAAATCATGGTGGTAGCACCCACGACGGCCGTCCCGATCAACACCGGCTTGGCGGTTGCCTTGAAGGTATTGCCCGCGCCGTCATTTTCTTCGAGCAAGTGCTTGGCGCGCTCGAAGTTGACGGTGATGCCGAAATCCTTCTTCAGCTCGGCCTCGATATTGGGAATGGTCTCGATCAAGCTGAGTTCGTAGACGGACTGAGCGTTATCGGTAACGGGGCCGTAGGAATCCACGGCGATCGTGACCGGACCCATGCCGAGGAAGCCAAACGCAACCAAGCCGAAGGCAAAGACGGCCGGGGCAATCATGATGATGTCCACGCCCTCGAGGCTCACGATATAGGAAACACCCATCAAACCAACAATGATGATTCCCAGCCAAAAAGCAGCGAAATTGCCGGCTGTGAGGCCTGCGAGGATATTCAGAGACGCTCCACCTTCGCGCGACGCCGTGACAACCTCATCGACGTGGGCGGACCCTGTCGAGGTGAAGACCTTCACCACTTCCGGAATGATCGCTCCAGCGAGAGTTCCGCAGGAGATGATGATCGAGAGCTTCCACCAGAGCGTTCCGTCGCCAAGCTCCGGAATCAACAGATAGGAACAGAGGAAGGTGAGTCCAACCGAAACGATCGAGGTGAGCCACACGAGCTGCGTGAGGGGCTTTTCGAAGTCCATCTTGTCGGCCGTACCGTAGGTGGCCTTCTGGATTAGCTCGTTCAGGAGGTAGCTAGCAGCGCTCGCGACCACCATCATGATGCGCATGGCGAAGATCCAAACCAAGAGCTGCACTTGGACCGCTTCGGTGGGGACGGCGAGCAAGATGAACGCGATGAGGGCCACGCCGGTGACGCCGTAGGTCTCGAAACCATCGGCGCTCGGTCCAACCGAGTCACCCGCGTTGTCGCCCGTGCAGTCCGCGATCACGCCAGGATTGCGCGCGTCGTCTTCCTTGACGCCAAACACAATCTTCATCAGGTCCGCCCCGATGTCGGCGATCTTGGTGAAAATGCCGCCCGCGATACGCAGGGCTGAAGCGCCCAGTGACTCGCCAATCGCAAAGCCGATGAAGCACGGGCCAGCGAGGTTCCCAGGTATAAACAGCAGAATGCAGAGCATCAACAGCAGCTCGACGCTGATCAACAGCATGCCGATGCTCATGCCGGCGCGAAGCGGGATGGCGTACACCGGGAAGGGCTTGCCAGCCAGACCGGCGAATGCTGTGCGCGAGTTGGCGTAGGTGTTGATGCGAATGCCGTACCAAGCCACGCCATAACTGCCCGCGATGCCGACTAGGCTGAAACCCAGAATGATGAGCACCCGCATGGCGTCGTTGTGCATCAGGACGCCGAAATAAACGACCATGATGCTGCCGATGAACAGCTCCAGCACGAGGAGGAACTTGCCCTGGGTGATCAGGTATGTTTTGCAAGTTTCCCAGATAATCGCGCTGACTTCCTTCATCGAATGATGCGCTGGTAGGTCGCGGATCTGGCGCAACGTGAGGAAGGCAAACACGAGCCCCAGCACGCACACGATGAGGCCGTAGCTGAGCAACGTGCTGCCAGGCATGCCGAGCATCTCAACCGAGCTCAGATCGGGAACCACGAGGTTGGCCTCACCGCCGTGAACGGGAGCTTCACCGTCAGCAGCTCTCGCGAGCGATGGCCAAAACAGCGCGACGCCGAGCACTGCGCCCAGCACCTGCAACGACCGAGGGAACAAGGAAAAAAGCTTTGAGAACACTAAGAAACCTCCACGCAACCAACACCAAACCAGAACCTGCCAGAGGCGGCCGAGGAAGCGTACTTCGAGGGCCGGCAGCGGTAGTTCAGGGGGCGGACTAGAGCAGGATCGGGGCGGGGTGCAAGGGCTGCCGACCTCAAAACACGGGCCTTTGCGCTAGCCGGGGGTTTCTTGGCCAAATTCTGACGCGGCTGGGCGAATTCTGCGACATGCCGGAGCGTGTGCGGTACGACAGCCGGGACCTAGAGTCCAAGCAATGAGCGCGCATCAGAAACTGGACCCGAGCGCAGAGGTGCTCCGCGTGGTGGGAGCCGGGCCGCGTTCCACACTGAAGAAGCTTGTACCCGCACTGCTAACACTGTTGGTGTTGGGAGTTCTTACAGTCGGAGTCATCCTCTGGCGCAAGAATCAAGCTGCGGCTGGGACAGTTTTTGAAAGTGCCCTCGTGCAACGATCGGACATTCAAGTGACGGTCCGTGCAACGGGCACGCTGCAAACTCTGACGACGGTCGAGGTCGGTGCCGAAGTCACGGGGCGTTTACTCAAAGTGAACGTCGAGACGAATGATGTCGTGAAGCGCGGGCAAGTGCTGGCGGAGATTGACCCTGAGCAACTGAGAGCCGCCGTCGAGCAATCAGCAGCCCAGGTTATCTCTTCGGAAGCAGCGATCCTCCTGGCGAAAGCTACCTTAACGGAGAGTCAGGCTTCGTTTCAGCGCAGCCAGCGTATGCTGAAAGAGGGCGTCGCTTCGCAATCCGAAGCGGAGGCCTCCACGGCTGGCCTTGGGCGCGCGGAAGCGAATCTGAAGAGTGCTAAAGCGAATGCCTCATTGGCACAGGCCTCGCTGAGATCCGCGCAATCTAGGCTGGGAAAGACCACGATTGTCTCCCCCATCGATGGCGTGGTGCTCTCGAAATTGGTGGAACCCGGCCAAACAGTAACAGCTGGCTTTTCTACGCCAGTTCTCTTTCGCTTAGCCCAAGATCTCACACGCATGCGCCTCACGGTCGATGTCGATGAAGCCGACGTTGGGCGGGTTCACGAGGGCGCGCGTGCCACGTTCACGGTGGAGGCCTACCCGGAGCGAAGCTTTGAGTCGCGTGTGCTCTCACTCTACAACGAGCCGAAGACTTCGCAGAATGTGGTGACGTATCAAGCCGTGCTCGAGGTGGATAATGAGTCCAAGCTCCTGAAGCCTGGCATGACCTGCACAGCGACCATCATTTCAGAAACGCGCCCACATGTGCTCAGCGTTCCCAATGCCGCGCTCAGATTCACGCCTCCCGCACCCCCCGCCGGGACTTCTGGAGCGCCAAAGAAGACAGGCCAGGCAGGCGATAAGAGCCACCGTGTGTGGGTACCAAGTCCGAATGGGCCGGTTGCGATCACACTCAGGATCGGAGCCACCGACGGCACCCGCACGGAGATTATCGAGCCTGTTTCTGGGCTTTCTGAGGGTAAGCCGGTCCTGGTGGATGTGAAGGAACCCCATTGATGTCGAGCGCACCGGGGGCCGTGCCGCTGGTGGAGCTCCGGGCCGTCTCGCGGATCTACGGTAGGGCCGATTCCGAGGTCCGCGCACTCGATTCCGCCAGTTGCATCATTGAAGATGGCGAATTCGTTGCCGTTACTGGGGCGAGCGGTTCTGGAAAGAGCACCTGCCTGAACGTGCTGGGTTGCCTCGATGTGCCCAGTGCCGGCGAATACTTGTTTCGCGGCGTCAACGTGGGCGCGCTATCCGCCGATCAATTGGCCCTGTTGCGCCGTAATTATCTGGGATTCGTATTTCAGGGTTTCAATCTGCTGGGGCGTACGAGCGCGCTTGAAAATGTTGAGTTGCCGTTAGTTTACCGGCGCCTCGGCAGTAAAGAGCGCCGGCTGCTGGCGCTTCAGGCCTTGGAGGAAGTGGGGCTTCGGGACCGTGCGTTGCACACACCGGCCGAACTATCTGGAGGACAGCAGCAACGCGTCGCCATTGCCCGAGCCATGGTGAGCAAGCCCCAGATGCTGCTCGCCGACGAACCCACGGGCAATCTGGATTCCGCAAAAAAAGCCGATATTATGCAGCTTTTGGTGAGGCTCAATCAGACTCGCCAACTCACGATCGTGATGGTGACGCACGAGCACGATATCGCCCAATACGCGACGCGTATCATCGTCTTCACCGATGGTCGCATCACGGATGATAGGAAGACAGGCCGATGATCTGGGCAACGGTGGTCATGGCTTTGCGTGAGATCCGCCGCAACACGCTGCGCTCCGTGCTCACCACCTTGGGCATCGTGATCGGAGTGGCTTCGGTGATTGCCATGGTAACGCTTGGGCGTGGCGCGACGGCCAAGATCACCCAAGAGATCTCAGGTATGGGGACCAATCTCCTGATCGTGGCTCCAGGCAGTGACCGGCGAGGCCCCACCTCCGCTTCGGCGACAGCGTTGAAGCTCGACGATGCCACAGCGATCCAGCGTGATGTGCAAGCGGTGGCGGAGGTTGCACCCACTGCTAGCCGTGGGGTGTTGGCCGTGTTTGGAAACAAGAACTGGAATACCGTGGCCAATGGCTCGACCAATGAGTACTTCAGCGTGCGGCGCTTTGTGCTGGCCGAGGGTGAGCTGTTTTCAGAGGCTCAGCTCAAAGGGTCTCTGGCGTGCGTGCTTGGTGCCACGGTTAGAAAAGAGCTGTTTGGGGCGCTCGATCCAATCGGCGCGTCGATTCGAGTGGGTTCTGTGGCGTGCCTGGTGACGGGTGTGCTGGTTGCGAAGGGGCCTTCCACCTTTGGGCAAGATCAGGACGATTTTATCGTCATGCCACTTTTGGCATTCCAGCGTCGCATCTCAGGGAACACGGACGTGGGCACCGTATTTGTGAGTGCCAAGAGCGACCAACTCACCATCAAGGCTAAACAGCAAATCGAGCTATTGATGCGCGAACGGCGTCACATCGCCGAAGGCCAAGCCAATGATTTCACGGTACAGGACATGCAGGAAATCAGCAGCATGCTCGGCCGAATCACCGGATCGCTCACGGCACTTCTAGGCGCGATCGCTGGCGTGAGCCTGCTCGTCGGCGGGATCGGAATCATGAATATCATGCTGGTATCAGTGACGGAGCGAACACGCGAGATCGGCATTCGCCTCTCGATTGGCGCCCGTGGCAAAGAAGTGCTACTTCAGTTCTTAATTGAAGCGGTCACGCTTTCAATTCTTGGGGGCGCTATTGGTGTCGCCGTAGGCCTGCTCGCATCGTTTCTGGGCGCACGCGCACTCAACCTGCCATTTGCCGTTGTGCCTGAGATTATCGGTGTCGCATTTGCATTCTCGGCGACGGTGGGTGTCGCGTTTGGCTTCTTTCCCGCACGAAAAGCCTCGCGTATGAATCCGATTGAGGCGCTGCGGCACGAATAGCGAGCGGGGATCTGGAGTGAGATTGGTGGGTGCGGAGGGTTCGTGTGCGGATTAGGATAGTAAGCATGACAACTATCTGGAGCGCGGCGCGGGAGGGATGCTCTGGCGGATTGGTGTCGCGTTTCTCTGTGTCGCGTTTCTCTGTGTCGCGTTTCTCTGTGTCGCTTAGCCAAACGGGGGCGTGGCTAGCATTGGCCGTGCTGGGTGCGGCGTGCAGCGAATCCCCGGCCCAACCTTCAACGGTTGTAGCGGCGACGCCTCCGAGTTGCGCCGATCTCCCGAAAACCTGTGGAGCACTCGGCGCTGGGGATTGCTGCGAGAATCTGCCAGTACCCGGCGGCAGCTTCCTTCGCAACAACGATGCTGCATTGCCGGCAAGTGTTTCTGGCTTTCGCTTGGACAAGTATGAGGTCAGCGTCGGCCGCTTTCGGAAGTTTGTGTCCGAATTTGTCGCTTGGCGTGCTGCGGGAAACCCCAGCGTCGGGTTCGGGCAGCATCCGCTGATTCCGAAGTCGGGTTGGGTGGCTGATTGGACTCAATTTCTGCCGGAAAACGCCGAGCGTTTCGGTTTGGCACTGCGCTGCGATAGGCAGAGTCAAACTTGGACGGCTCAGCCCGGCGCCAACGAAACGCGGCCCATCAACTGCGTGAATTGGTACGAAGCCTTCGCTTTTTGCGCTTGGGATGGTGGGCGCCTGCCAACACTGGGAGAGTGGAATTTCGCAGCGGCGGCCGGCGCTGAGCAACGAGAGTATCCGTGGTCTGTGCCAGCCACCGACACCACGATCACTCCCGATTATGCCAGCTACTATTCCATGGGGGATTGTTGGAGTGATGGGCAACCAGGCTGCGGGCTCAGCGATTTTCTGAATGTGGGTAGCAAGCCTTTGGGCGATGGGAAGTATGGGCAAGCCGATCTCGCGGGGAATGTGCGAGAATGGGCATTGGATTGGGCGCGCGCCTTTCCGATGCCCTGTAATGATTGCGCGAATCTTGAATCAGGCGAGCTGCGTGTGTTGCGGGGCGGCGCGTGGAACAATGTAGCTGATCTGGTGAAATCCTCAGCCATCTTGGAGGATTATCCGGCCAATCACTATTTTGTGATTGGACTGCGCTGCGCTCGTAATTGAAAGCGGTTACGCGCCCGGTGCAAAGCCCATCCATTCGAGCACATGGCGGATTTGGCGATCCCAATAGTCCCAGGTGTGCCCAAACCCAGGATGCTCCTCATACGTTAACTCAACACCGAGTTCTTGAGCATGACGCTGAAAGCGTACGTTCTGGTCGTAAAGAAAATCACTGGTGCCGCAGCATTGGTAGAGTCGAGGCTTCACACCTTCGTGGGCGGCAAATTCACGGGCGAGTGCAAATAGGTCTTCCGGTGCCGTCAGCTCTGCGATGTCGCCAAAAATACGCCGATATTCGGCTTTGTCGAGTGCCGTGCCATCCTGATAGCGCTGGCGAATATCGGTCGCTGGCGAAAGAGCTGCCGCCGCCGCGAACTTGTCCGGTTCCAACATGGCGAGCTTGAGTGCGCCGTAGCCGCCCATCGAGAGCCCAGCCACAAAGTTATCCTCCCGGCGCGCGGAAAGCCGAAAGAGCTCGCGCGTCACCTCCGGCAGCTCATCGTTCACAAACTCGAAATAACGTCCACCTTGCTGCATGTCGCTGTAAAAGCTGCGGTGCACGTTCGGCATCACCACCGCCAGGCCCGTCGGGCGCACGTAGCGCTCGATCGCTGTCCAGCGTTGCCAAACCGTGTGGTCATCCGAACGCCCATGCAGGAGATAGAGCGTCGGATGGCCGACAAACTCGGAGCTGCTTGGATTAACCAGAACTTGCGAACCATCACAAGCGATTTGCGGCCCCTGGGGCAAGATCACGTCCATCGACGTCCAGAGGCCGAGAGCTTCAGAAAAGAAATCGCATCGGATCAGCGCCATTTGAAAGTGGCTTAACGCACTCGGCGGCTATCACCAAGGGAACCACTGCCGGGGCATTTTTTGCCACTCAGTAGGCCGAGCGCGGTCGCCCTCGGGTACTACCAAAGAGCCGACATAATCGGCATGTTCGTAAACGCTGCCGATCGATGCCGCAATGCCATCGAGGTCTTTTTCGCTCACGACGCCATTGCTGGTGGCCTTGTAGAATTGGACCGTGATGCGGATGGGGAAGCTGGGATCGCGCTCGAGCGCCAGATCGTTGCCTTCGAGGAAAGGCCCACGATTCTTGCCGTGGCCGAGCACGGCTTGCTCCACATCACTCCGCTTCATTTCGGCGCCGTCACTGGCCATCGCCTTGGGCACCGCGGAGGGCGCCTGAGCCTCTGCCATCGAACTCGGGCCACTTGCACTGAGCCCACCCAGATAACCGCGATTCTGATGCTTGAGGGGTATTTGTACCAAGAAGAGCACGTCCGCTCCGCGCGCTAACGCGCTCTTATCATCTGCTGTTTTGGGTCCACCTTGAGCGCTGATGCGCTGCTCCACATCCTGTTTGCGTTCGGCGCTGAAAGCCGCGCGTTGTCCTTCGTTGTTGAAGTAGAGCTCCTGACCGTAACCGGAAGTGGTGCTGTCTTGTGGGCTGTTCTCAATCGCGGTGATGCTCGTGCCTTGGCGTGTCACGAGCAGTGTGAGCACAGCCGGGGAGCCTGGTGCGGACTGATAGTTGAAAACAACCGGGTTGAATTCTGCCTGGCCTTTCTTAGGAATGGGCAGAAAAACAGCCTGGGCACTCACCAAGAAGTGCGTGTCTCGGCGTGCGAGAAGGTTGCCACTGCCACGCAACGACCACGGAGTTGCCAGGTATCCCCGAATATTTTTGAGCACGTCGGTGAGCGCCACCGTCTTCAAATTTGTCTTGTCGCGCTGGTTGCCAATACGCACGAAGAACTTATCGGCTCGAATGTCGCCCGTGCGGTCTTCAAAGTTAGGAAACCGAATCACCGGCAATAGGCCAGCTTGCTCTTGGTCGTTGCCCGCTGCCCGGTAGCGAACCTGCAACGTGAGGTCGGTGATGTTGGGGCCTAGAGCCGAGCCTTCGGCGCGCCCAGTGTCTTCCCACATCACGTTCATGAGTGAGAGCCCGCGCCGCGTGACAGCCCGGGAGAGCTCGCTGTCGCTGGCCATGCCCACCACACGCTCCACAACGCTTGCGTAGCTTGGGCCACCGAGGATCCCCCACTCTTCATTGTTGCCCGTCTGGCGTGGGTCAGAGTTATCCGGACCGGTTGCCAAGGTGAGATCAGTAGTTGGCGCGCCTGCCCCACCCTTCGCTACGATTGCCGCCCCTTTCGCGTCAGCATTGCCCGGAGCCTCCGGCGTTGCTTGCTGGGCGGCCCCGCATCCGAAAGCGCCCAACAACACCCAACATGCAGCTAATTTCTTCATATCGACCTCACCTCTCAACGCAGCAGAATACCTGAGAACAACGAACTCACACAGCCAGAACGCACGGTCGGGTGGCCGCCTTACACCCTCTGCTCTGCAAAGATTCCGGCGTGTTCACCTCTTGGAGTACACTCCGCACCCATGAAACTTGGATCCATTAGTTCGATGGTGGCGCTTGTGGTTTGCGGGGCGCTCGGGTGCGATAGGTTGTTCGGCAAAAAGGACGGCGGAGCGGCCCCTTCCGGATCAGCCGCCGTGGCTCAAAACGCTCCCGCCGAAAAGCTAGGAGCCTTGAGTTCGTTCGAGGGTGAAGTCGGCATCTTGATAAAGAGCCAGAAACCCAAAGAAAAGCCGATCCCACCTTTTAACTTGTTGATCAAGGCCGGCAAGGTACGCGTCGACTTGCCGCTCGATGCGGAGATGACTCAACAGTTGGGTGGCAAGGTTTACGTCGTATTGAACACACCGGATAAAAAGCTGCACGCGGTGCTGGAAGGTAAACAGCAAGTGGTGCTTTTGGATCTGGATAAAGCTGGCGAGCAAGTGAAGGCATTGAAGTCTCGCTTCGCTCCGAGCCACCAAGATGCGGTTGTGAAGGAAGAGCCACCCAAGATTGTGAAAACGGGTCGGAAAGACAGAGTGATTGGGCGCGACTGCGAGGAGTGGGAAGTCACCAACCCGAAGAAGCAGAGTAAGATTGTGGCCTGCATTTCCGATGAGGGGAGCTCGTGGTTCCGGCTTCCGATCACGGCCGCGATGCCCGCGGACTATGCCTGGATGGCTGAGCTCACCGATGGCAAACATTTACCCCTCCGCGCGGTGGTGTTTGAGCAGGGTAAGGAAGCCATGCGGATCGAACTCACCAAGCTTGAGGCCAAGGCTCTCGACGCTGCCCTGTTCGAGATCCCAGCGGGCTATCAGGTTCTCAGCTTAGAGCAAGCCATTTCGGGGTTCATGGCTCAAGCCATGGGCCGCGCAGGACTGCCCGGTGCTGGCCTCGGATCTCCAGCAGGTCCGCGTTTGCCACCCGGCACGCAGTTGCCACCCGGCACGCAGTTGCCACCGGGCGCTCAGTTGCCACCGGGAATGCAGTTGCCGCAGGGCATGAAGCTCCCTCCGGGTTTCAAGTTGCCTCCGGGTTTCAAGTTGCCTCCAGGAGTTAAGTTGCCGCCGGGGATGGAAATGCCCGCTGAAGCACCTGCGAAGTGAGCCTTTAGCACAGCTCGGGAGGCCGCGATGGCAGACACAACGCTTCTGATACCGGGCACGGGCGGCCTCAAACTGCTCAGAAATGGCGCGGATTTGGGGTATCCTGTGATGCTCCAAGGCCAAGCTTTTCTCTTGAGTCAAGCAGGCGGAGGCTTGGAAGAGATCGGGCCGCTGCTCAGCATGCAGCATCGAACGGGCCAAGCTGCCCCCGTGAAAACCTCGCTGCTTCCCGGCGTGGAGGTGACGCCCGGTCCCGTGTTATCGCTCGCGTACCGCGAGGTTGGGTCCAACGTGCTGCCCTTCCGCTACGATTGGCGCGGCGATATCGTCCACAGTGCGGCGCGCCTCGTCGCTCTGCTCACCGAACGGCGCCCGCAGGGTGGAAAATGGCGTATCGTGGCGCACTCACAAGGCGGTCTGGTAGCTGTGGCGGCGAGCAAGCTCTTGGCGGCGCGGCATGGCGGAGATGCCACGGCCTTCTCCGATCTAGTTCGGCGCTTGGTGTTGGTGGGGGTGCCCCTGTACGGAACGCTCAACGCCGCGCACGCGCTGGTGCGTGGGGAGCAGCTCGGGGAAGCTGTGAGCAGCTCCTTTCAGAAGATTTCGCGGACGTGGCCGGCGCTCTATCAGATGCTCCCGGATTTCCGCGCTGCGCTTCGGCAACAGAATCAGGAGCCGGCCGCCACAGGTTTTCTTCATGCTGCCTCGTGGCAAGCTTATCCTGATATTTCAGCTGATTTGTTGGCGCGCGCACTCGAGACCAAACAGCGCTATTTGCGCCGCCCATTGGAAAAAATGGCGCAGGTCAAAGTTTCAATCGTGTTAGCCACCAATCGCCCCACTTGGGATCACGCCGTGCTCCATCCTGATCGGACGATCGGCTTTGCTAATCGCGGAGCGCCCGGAGATTCGCTCGTGCCGAGTGTGCCCACGTTGAACCGATTGACTCCCGTCGAGCGGAAGCTGGTGGATCAAATCGGTCCGGACGAAACGATCGCAGAGCACGCTTTTCTCTTGGGTGATACCTACGTAGGCGAGCTCACACGCCGCCTCTTGGCAGGATGACGATGCCAGTGTTCAATCACCCAAGTTACGCAGGCGCCCTGATGGCACTCAGCGTGCTCACCGTCGGCACGCCTGCTCTCCCATCCAAAATCGCGCCGGCAGCGCTCAGCGACGCGCAACTTCTGGAACTCTATGCCCACAGGGCGTGTGCGCTGGCGAGCCACGAGGGCGATGATGGCAAGCTCGAATATTTGCCTACGGATGCGAGCTGCAGCGTGCTCGGTTGCTTGCCCGGGCCGCTTCCACAAGCGCCGCAAGCCGGCGAGTGCGGTGTTCCCACGAAGGCCGAGCATTGCCCGAATGGCGCGCGCCGGCGGCCAGCTGTACGTCGAAGTGATGCACAATCTAGTCTTAAAGGGCACCTGGCTGCCGGTGGGCGACAAGCTAGGCCCCCGCTACTTAGTGGGGCTCGAATACATGAAGTGCCTAGTGGACGATGTGCTGCCGTTTGCGCGTGAGTGCGCCGAATAACTAAACCACCAAGGGGTTGCGCGTCGTGAGCTCAGGAAAACGCCCGAAGTCTCGATCCGCCGTCCACAGCTCACTGACCCGATGATGCAAACACAGAGCGGCGATGCGTGCATCGTGGACTTTTGGGCCCGCCACCTTGGCTTTGCGCAAGAGCGAATTTAGTACAACCCAGTAGCCCGGTCCTTCGGACAAGACTTCAAGACTCGGAGATTTCAGAAGTGTACTCACGAAATCGAGGGCGATGTTAAGCGGTGTCGGCGGAGAGAAAATGCGAGGGTGGGTCGCAACACCCAAGAATTCATGGATGCAGGGAGCCGGGATCGCCCACGCACCTGGAGCTTCTGCTAGATCGGTCAATGCCTGATGTGCTGACGCATGCCAGACCGATTCCTCTCGGAGCGCGTAGATCAGCAAATTCGTGTCAACCGCGATCACGAACCATGGCCTTCATAGATCAGATCGCGAATCGACTCCCAGCCACCCTCTGCTACTCCCGGCTGAAGACCCTCACCGCGAAATGTGACGAGCTCGAGCCTGAACTTGGGGCGCTCTTTGCGTTCAGCGAGGACTTTGCGAAGCCCTTCCTCCACCAGCGCCCTCACCGTTGTACCCTCCCGTGCAGCCGTGGCTTTGGCGGCACGGAGCACCGCATCTGAGAGTTCAATAGTCGTTTTCATACACGATATGGGTATGCATATCACAGCTCCCATATAGCTGCAAGGTCAAGAATTGACCCCCGCGGCGCGTCTCCGCCCCTTCGATTCCGGCAATATCCACCACACACTCACGGCGAGCCCAAGTGTGAGCAAGCCACCCCAGAGTGGCGGAGATTTGGGTCCCGAATGCTGCACGAGCCAACCTGCGAGCAGGCTGGAGAACATGCCGCCCAGCCCCGCGCTCACGACGGAAAGCAGTGATTGCGCGGTGGAGCGCTGACTCGGCTCACACTCTTCGTCAACATACGCTGCGGCACCGAGCACCGTTCCCCAGACCGTCACGCCATGGAGAGCTTGCACGATGCTGATCCAGGTAAGATCGGTCAGCCACGCCGACAGCAGCCAGCGTGCGGCCCCTGCAATCAAACCGATCAGCATCATTCGGCGAATGCCAATCCTCTTGACGCTGCTGCCGAAGGCCATCACGAGTGGAGCTTCCAAGACCAACATGATCAGCCACATGTGACCCACGGCGCTCACCCCACCGCCATTCGCTTGGATCAATACAGGGAAAAACAAAGTTGGCCCATGGAGGCCTAAAAACGCCAGAAACATCACCAGCAACAAGCGCAGAAATGGCCCGTTTTCCCCGAGCGCTGTCAAATCTTTCAAGCGAGCGCGGGTCGAGACCTCACCCCCGCGTGGCAGGGCGCCCAGAGCTAACGCTGCGAAGAACATACTGATCGCGGACAAGGGCAGCGTCCATGAAAGAAAGGGCAAGCGGCTCCACGCAACTTGAGGGCTCGTGAGCCAAGGTTCTAGCCACGGAAATCCAACCACGGCAACACCAAAGCCAACGGTACCCGCTGCTCGCACGTAGCCAAGCGCACGTGGGCTCACCGGGCTTGTGATCGCAAACGACACGGCCCAAAGCCCAGGCACCAGTGTTACTGAACACAACGCAAAGAGCGCTGTGCTAAGTAGGAGTGCCCAGAAGCCGTGGGCAACGAACATGAGCAACAGTGCTGCCGAGGAAGCCAGCGCCAGGCCAGCGAGAACCCGTGTGCGCGCTCCACTACGATCCGAAAGCGCAGCCAAGAGCGGCTGGAACAGCACGGACATGACCGGCATAATGGCCAGCACCACGCCGGCCTCACTGCCGCTCAGCTTGGCGACATCTAGCAAGTACAAACCGAAATACGGAAACGTGAATCCGATGCTCGCGAGCAAGGCGAACCACGTGAGCGCGAGGAGCCACATTTCAGGGCGCTCTTAACACAATGCTAGCGCTCCAAGGGATCCTATGTCGGACGCGCGTCGGGTGCTGTTGCAACCGACTTCTCAGGCGATTCCTTACTTCTTCTTCTCGAGCTCGCGCGCTTTCACTTCCTCTTTGACCTTCTCGAGGATGTTGCGCGGGCATTGAGCGTAGTGGCTGAACTCCATTGAGAACTGACCGCGACCTGAGGTGCTGGAACGCAGATCACCGATGTAGCCAAACATTTCGCTCAGTGGCACATCCGCCTTGATGCGCACGTTGATAGGCGTGGCTTCTTGGCTCTTCATGATGCCGCGGCGGCGGTTGATGTCGCCGATGACATCGCCCACGTTGTCGTCCGGCACGAACACGTCCACCTTCATGATGGGCTCTAAGAGCTCGGGCTTGGCCTTGGGCATTGTCTGCCGATAGGCGGCCTTGGCGGCGGATTCGAATGCGATCTGAGAGGAGTCCACCGCGTGGTACCCGCCGTCCGTCAACGTGATCTTGAAATCGAGTACCGGGAATCCAACGAGCGGGCCCTTCCCGACCAAGCTCTTGAAGCCCTTTTCAACCGCTGGAATGAACTCTTTCGGAATGTTGCCACCGGTAACCTTGGATTCGAAAACGAAGCCGGAACCCTGCGGCAGCGGTTCGATGATGTACTCGATCTTCGCGTACTGGCCGGAACCACCCGTTTGCTTCTTGTGGGTGTAGCTGTCTTCGACCAGCTCAGTGATCGTTTCGCGGTAGGCCACTTGCGGCTCGCCTACGGTGGCTTCAACGCCGTGTGTGCGGCGCAGAATATCCACCTTGATGTCTAGGTGGAGCTCGCCCATGCCCTTCAGGATCGTTTCGCCGGACTCCTGATCCACTTCCACGTGGAAGGACGGATCCTCGGCCACCATCTTGCCGAGCGCGTTACTGAGCTTCTCGGCGTTGGTCTTGTCCTTCGGTGCGATCGCCACCGAGATAACTGGATCGGGGAACACCATCGGCTCAAGCGTTGCAGGGTTGTTCGGATCACAGAGCGTGTGACCGGTGCGGACGTTCTTCAAGCCCACGAGCGCCACGATGTCACCGGCCTGGGCCGTGTCGATCATGGTGCGGTCGTTGGCGTGCATCTCCACCATTCGACCAATGCGCTCCTCTTTGCCGGTGAAGGTATTGAGAACGGTGTCGCCCTTGGAAATGGTTCCCGAATAGATGCGGGTGAAGGTGAGGCTGCCGAAGCGATCATCCATGATCTTGAACGCGAGGCCACGGAAGGGTGCTTCGGCGGTAACGATCGCGAACTTGCCAGTTGGGTTGCCTTCGAGGTCGACCTCAGGCTGCGGCTGGACTTCGGTGGGGTTGGGTAGGTAATCCACCACCGCGTTGAGTACGTGCTGCACGCCCTTGTTCTTGAAGGAGGACCCGCAATAGGTGGGAAAGAACGTTAGATTGATGGTGCCCTTGCGAACGCACGCCTTGATCGTGGGAATATCAACCTCTTCGCCCGCCAGGTATTTTTCCATGGCCGCGTCGTCCTGCTCGACAGCAGTCTCGATCATCTCACCACGCCACTTCTCAACGTCAGCCACCATGTCTGCCGGAACGTCTGTGACCTTGAAATTCTCAGGCAGCCCCGAATCGTCCCAGACGTACGCCTTGCGCTCCAGGAGGTCGACGATCCCAACGAAGGCAGATTCGATACCGATCGGCAGGACCATGACGAGCGCCTTGGCGCCGAGCACCGTCTTGATCTGGCCCACGACGCGGTAGAAGTCCGCACCCAAGCGATCCAGCTTGTTGACGTAGATGATGCGCGACACCTTCGCGTCGTTCGCGTAACGCCAATTCGTTTCCGATTGGGGCTCCACACCGCCCGAACCGCAGAACACACCGACGCCGCCATCGAGCACCTTGAGCGAACGGTAAACTTCAATCGTGAAGTCCACGTGTCCGGGAGTGTCGATAATGTTGAAGCGATGCCCTGCCCAAAAGCAGGTAGTCGCAGCGGATTGAATGGTGATGCCGCGCTCTTGCTCCTGCACCATGAAGTCGGTTGTCGCCGCGCCATCGTGCACTTCACCCATCTTATGGATCTTGCCAGTGAGCTTAAGGATACGCTCGGTCGTCGTCGTCTTGCCTGCGTCGACGTGCGCGAAGATGCCAATATTGCGGTATGTGGAGAGGTCCGTCATGACTTGCCGTGTTCTCGTTCGGGGATCAAAAGATTGCCGGGTGAAGGCGCGTTCTTGGTGGCGCTATTAGCCACACCTTCGGCCAGAGTCCAATCCCAAAGGTGTTTTCTCTAAGGATTAGCCAGCCTGGGGGCATTTTGCAGCATCAATAGTGCGGAGGCGGGTCGTTCGCGGGTTGTTCCCCGTCGCCAGCGCCGTTCTTGAATTGCCCCTCCAAGTGATGCAGCCGGGCAAGAATCGTATCGAGCTGCTTCTGTTGAGCGATGAGCGCGTCGTTCAGATCTGAGACTAGCTTGTCTTGGTACGCGAACTTCGTTTCCAAGATAACGAAACGGTGATCTTCGTGCATAGCGGCACCTTACCCTAGGTCGGCCAGCCTCGGGGAGAGGCTCCCGGTCCCCATGCTCCAATCGTGATCGGTCGGAGCGGCGACCGTTACTTAAAACGGCCTTCGAGCGCCACGGCTGCACACGCGATCATGGACGACTCACGCAGCAAGCGAAATGCTGTATCGCGATCTGTGCATTCCGGCACATGTGCCAACAGCACTCGTGCGAATTCCTTAGCGCCTGTATGGATCGCGTCGTAGTGCGCGCGCTGCTCTGGGCTGGCAATATGGTGTGAAAATACGTAGTCCGGATCAAAATTGCTGTAGGCCATGGTGCCCTCTGTTTGCCATAGCAAACCCGTGAAGCCAAGCGCGCGATTGCTCAAGCACTGGCTCCACTCACGCCCGGCTTGGGGCGCATCGGATTTAAGATGCCTTGTTTTTCAATGAAGGCAATCACGGTATCGAGGCCTTCTCCCGATTTGAGATTCGTGAACACGAAAGGGCGTTCCCCCCGCATTAGCTTGGCGTCACGATCCATCACCGTGAGCGAGGCGCCCACATGCGGTGCTAGATCAATTTTATTGATGATCAACAGATCGCTACGCGTGATGCCTGGGCCGCCTTTCCTCGGGATCTTATCGCCCGCAGCAACGTCGATCACATAGAGTGTGAGATCAGAAAGTTCGGGACTGAAAGTAGCGCTCAAGTTATCGCCACCACTTTCGATGATGACCATATCGAGATTCTCGAAGCGCCCCATGAGCTGATCCACGGCCGCGAGATTGATCGATGCATCCTCACGAATCGCCGTATGCGGGCAGCCGCCCGTTTCTACGCCAACGATCCGATCTTCGGTGAGCGCACCGCTTCGAATCAGAAATTTCGCGTCTTCTTGCGTATAGATATCGTTGGTGACAACCGCGATCTGATAGCGTGCGCGCATTTTCTTGCAAAGCGCATCGACGAGCGCAGTTTTCCCGGAACCGACCGGGCCACCAATCCCCAAGCGCAGTGTTTGATCGTGTGACATGTGGGCTCTCCGTTTATGGTTCGAAGTTCGAATGGCTGGGTGTGAAGGGCGAACAGGGCTAACTACGAGCGAAAGATGCGGCAATACTGCGTTTCGTGGCGCGCACTCCCGAGGGCGAGCCTCGGAAGCGAGGCTCCGATTTGATCATCCTCCAAGGCGAGTGCGCCCTCGATCACCGCTGGAATCAAGGCGAGCACTTGAGACAGGACGCGTTGGCTTGCCATCGGTCCGAAAGCGACCAAGCGGCTCGCGGCACTCACTTGGTGCTCGGCCCAAGCAAACGCGTACCCGCAGAGTGTCTCGCGCAGCGGGACGTTGAAGTGGACCGCCCCGAGTGCAAAGTAGCTAAGGTACGTCGGCCTAAGGTCACGCGCCTGAGCCTGCATCACGCCGAGCTCACACAGCACCTTCCGCAAGCTTTCCCCAAGGTGCTCTTCTTCCATGAGCAGCTCCCGCGATTCGCGTGAAGCGCAGAGAAACTGAGTCCAGTATAGTTGCGCCTCAGCGTTGTTGCTCTCCCACGCCGCGTACAGCCGCGCCAATACTGGGAGATCGAGCTTCTGAACGCCGTGTGAAAGCACCCCGGAAATCCAGGCAGTAGCGGCCCCTTCAGACGGCAAGGCCTCGGTCGTGAACGCCGCCTCCAGGCCTTGGGAATAGGCATAGGCCCCAATCGGCAACGTGGGACACGAAAGCTGCAAGAGCCGCAACAAGCTCGCTACTGAAAGAGCCCCATCCGGCAGCTTGGCCTGGCCTGGCGTCTTAGTGGGCTCCAATAGCGCGTTCATCGGGATCTAGTCAGCGCTCGGATGGATCTTCGTGATGATGAAGGTCGCCGTGTGCTTCGTGATGATGGTCCGCGTGCGCATCGGCATCGTGATCGCCATGACGATGTGAGTGCCCTCCGTAGGCACCTGGCTCTGGTTCAAAGCGCGCAAGCTCGGTCGCTACGGGAAAGCCAAGTGTTCGCACCATGTCATCCAAGACATGATCGTGGAGGTACGCCAAACGGCCCGCAGCGATTTCAAGCGGGATGTGTCGGTTACCCAGGTGATAGGCGGCACGGCAGAGCGCGAACGCATCCGTGCTGTGCACTACGGAGACGGTCTCAGCGGCTGCCTCAATGCGCAGAATTTGCCCTGATTCTGAGCGCAATAGGTCACCATTTCGAAGCACGCCACCTCGTGAAAGCATGAGCGCTAGCTCCTCGCCTGCTGCGTCCGAGCAACGCAAGCGGCTGCGTTGCCGCAGCTCAAACGGCAACGACACGACATGGGTCGGTGTGTATCCGTGTTCGCTGAGCCTCTCGGTGAACGTCAGCATCGGGCCTCAGAACAAGAAATAGCGTTGAGCTAGAGGAAGCACGCTGGCCGGCTCACACACGAGCTTCACGCCATCCGCCCGCACTTCGTACGTTTCCGGATCCACTTCCATTTGGGGCAGGTAGTTGTTGTGGATCAAGTGTGTCTTTCTCACCGTGCGAGTTCCCTTGACGGCAACGACGATTTTTTGAAGGTGCAGCGCTTGCGCAACCCCGGCGGCCTCTGCCGCCTGAGAGATAAACGTGACGCAGGTCGCGTGGCGCGCTCCCGAGAGCGCACCAAACATCGGCCGATAGTGAACCGGCTGCGGCGTTGGAATGGAAGCGTTCGGATCGCCCATCGGCGCTGCGACGATCATCCCGCCTTTGATAATCATTGCAGGCTTGGCCGCGAAAAAAGCGGGACGAAAGAGCACCAGATCCGCGAGCTTGCCGACTTCAATCGAACCCACTTCATGGGCAATGCCGTGGGTGATGGCGGGGTTGATGGTGTATTTCGCGATGTAGCGCTTCGCGCGGAAGTTATCGTGGGTGGCCGGATCCTCGGGCAAGCTCCCGCGTTGCACTTTCATCTTGTGCGCGGTTTGCCAGGTGCGGATCGCCACTTCGCCCACCCGCCCCATGGCCTGCGAGTCTGAAGAGATCATGCTGAAGGCTCCCAGGTCCTGCAGGATATCTTCAGCGGCGATCGTTTCGCGACGAATCCGCGATTCAGCAAACGCCACATCCTCCGCGATCGAGGGATCTAGATGGTGGCACACCATGAGCATATCCAGATGCTCATCGATGGTGTTGATGGTGTACGGACGCGTGGGGTTCGTAGAGGAAGGGAGAACACAATCCAAGCCGCACGCTTTGATGATGTCCGGCGCGTGGCCGCCACCTGCGCCCTCGGTGTGATAGGCGTGAATTGAGCGATTTTTGAAGGCCGCGAAGGTATCTTCCACGAAGCCCGATTCGTTCAAGGTATCGGTGTGGATGGCCACCTGAACATCAAAACGCTCGGCCACATTCAAGCAATTGTCGATGGCCGCTGGAGTGGTTCCCCAATCTTCGTGCAGCTTGAGACCCATCGCGCCGGCTTCGATCTGTTCGTCCAAAGCTTCAGGTAAGCTGGCGTTGCCTTTGCCTAAGAATCCAAGATTCATCGGCAGCGCATCCGCTGCTTGCAGCATCCGATGAATATGCCAGGGGCCTGGGGTGCAGGTGGTGGCGCTCGTGCCAGCGGCGGGGCCCGTGCCGCCACCGATCATCGTGGTAACACCACTCATCAGCGCGTCATCGATCTGTTGGGGGCAGATGAAGTGAATGTGAGAGTCGATCCCACCGGGGGTAGCGATCAGCCCTTCACCTGCGATGATCTCAGTGCCGGGCCCAATCACGATCGTGACGTTAGCTTGCGTGTCAGGATTGCCCGCCTTGCCGATGCCCGCAATTCGACCATTTTTAAGGCCAATATCGGCTTTCGCAATGCCCCAGTGATCGAGGATCACGGCGTTCGTGATCACGGTATCCACCGCGGAGTGGTTCGTGAGCTGGCTCTGCCCCATCCCATCGCGGATCACTTTCCCGCCGCCAAACTTCACCTCATCTCCGTAAGTGGTGAAATCCTGCTCCACACAAATCCAGAGCTCAGTATCGCCCAGGCGAATGCGATCGCCTCGCGTGGGACCATACATCTCTGCGTAAGCCCGCCGGCTCAGTGCCACCATGCTTCAACTCGGAAGGGCTCCCATCACTTTGCCATTGAAGCCAAACACCGCGCGCTGCCCCGCATAGGCAACCAACTCCACTTCACGCTCTTGGCCAGGCTCGAAACGCACGGCGGTGCCCGCGGCGATATTCAAATGGAAACCGAGCGCTTGCTCGCGGTCGAAAACCAGCGCCACGTTGGTTTCGTAGAAGTGGTAATGTGAACCCACTTGAATCGGGCGATCTCCCGAGTTCGCCACGCGGAGTGTCAGCGTTTTCCGACCCACATTGAGCTCGATTGAGCCCTCTTCAGTGATGATTTCTCCTGGGATCATCGCATCACCTAACGGATCGGGTTGTGAACAGTGACAAGCTTCGTGCCGTCAGGAAACGTAGCTTCAACCTGAACGTCCGGGATCATCTCAGGCACGCCTTCCATCACTTCGTCTTTGCCGAGCAAGGTCTTCCCGTAACTCATCAGCTCAGCAACTGTCTTGCCATCGCGTGCGCCTTCCAAAATTGCAGCTGAAATAAAGGCGACGGCTTCAGGGTAGTTCAGCTTGAGGCCACGCGCCCGACGGCGTTCCGCCAAAAGGCCAGCGGTAAAAAGCAGCAGCTTATCTTTCTCGCGCGGTAAGAGCTCCATCTCAAGTGTCTCCGAAAGTCACGTCGCCCAGATCCGAGGTAGCTCAGGCCGGTGCCCCGTGAGCTCCGTCTTAGCCAACAACCACGCTTCGGTAAAGAGCGCCTTGGCTTCGTTAGCACTGTGCCCAAGGTAACGGCAGATCGCTACGCTATTGACCAGCGTTGCAGACACCAATGCCTCCGCGGTGTTCCAGACTGCGCAGATGGCAGCAACCAGGGCCTCCGTGGCCTGAGCGATCAGCAATACGCCGACCACCGAAGCACCGTCTAAGCCAAATGCAGCCGACAGAAACGCACTGCCGCCTTCATAGAGTGCTCGATCTAAAATGAGCGGCCCCTTCTGATTCTTGACCTCAAAACACTGCCGCACGCGCCCGGAACTGAAGACTTGCCCGCTGGCGCGTCGGCCCAAGCAGAGAATTTCCCAGCCGATGAAGCCTGCGCCTTCTGCCAGCTCTACTTCCGTCCTCAAGCTCACGTCTGCAGCATCAAAAACGATCGTTTCTTGGGGGAACCATTCCAAAAATGCGCGTCTCCCCACCGTTATCATTTGCGTCTGCTGAGCCGCACGCCCCGCACTGCGATAATACTTGGTGGCCCCTGGTGTCGTGATCAGCACCTCGCACTCGGGTCCGAGCGTTGTATCAAAGCTCAATTGATCGCCACCTGCGACTCCACCCGGTGGATGCAAAAGGTAGACGTGACAGCTTCCGCTTCCCGCCGGGTAGAAGGGACGCTGGATAACGAGCGGCCCGGTGTGGCGCTCATGGGTCACGCTCGTTCTTCCCTGGCGCCTGGCAAAGCGTAGGCTGAGACTCGCCTGCCACGTCCCGTGGTCTGGCGTGCGTGCGCATGGGCTAGCCTCGAGATCCAGCATTCGACTGGGCAGAGCATGGTGGAGGATTGTTTCGAGAGTGTGTCGGAGGCATTCTTTCTGGAGCCCAACAGACTGGAGCTTGGGTCGTTAGGTTCGTTTCGTCTCAGTCTGTGGTATTCGAAACTGAGGAGAAATCGTGCTCAAAGACCCGACGTTCACACGAAGAATGCGTGCCGACCAAGTTGCCAAGATTGGCCTCTTGGGCGAAGGATTTGTGGTCGAAGCCGCAAACCAACTGGCGCCGGGGCTCGACAGTCTCGATCATTTGGTGGCTAGGATGCGCGAACTCTCAGCCTCGAATCCGGCTGTTGCGGAGCTCCTACCCCACGCCCAGGATTCCCTAAATGCGACGTCACGGCTGGCGCGCGCCTTTCATGATTTCCGGAGTCTTGTCGCAACGCCAAATCTCGAGCCTCGTTCGATACAGATTAACGACGTAGCTGTGCTGACACTGCGTTTGGCGGCGCGTCAGCTGCAGCCTATTTGTCGCATTGTACAAGAATTGGAAGAGACGCGACCCATCCAGATCCGCGAGGCTCACCTCGCCCAAGTCACACTGAATCTACTCTTAAACTCAGCTCAGGCGCTGGAAGAGCTCGGACGACCACGCGACGAAAATTCGATCTTGCTACGGACCTTCCAGGACAAGAATTGGATCTATCTCGAAGTCTCCGACAACGGTCCAGGCCTCAGCGAAGATGTCCTGCCCCGGCTGTTCGACGCATTTTTCAGCACCCGGAAGGCGCAAGGCGCGGCTGGCTTAGGCTTGTATGTGAGCCGCGGCATCGTTGAATCCTACGGTGGCAAGCTGGAGTTGAAGAATCACGCCGATGCGGGTGCCGTGGCCACGGTTCGACTGCCGTTTGAAACTTAGGGAGGGAGGCAAGGGCGGGTCAAGGGCGAGGCAAGGGCACTACTGACACGCCCGCGGCTGACAGCTTCCGTTCGAACAGCGTAACGACACATGTCCAGCGCAGAAACCTGTAGCTTCCCAGGATGGGCAGTCCGCATCGACCTGACAGGCAGCTGAACACACATATCGCTGCGGAAAGGGGATACCGGATGAGGGGGGTGGGTCGATCGCCAAGCAGCGCAAAGGGGCGACGCAGGGGCGAGCCTCACCGGGTTTGCAATCGAGCCCGAAACTTTCGGGTTGGCTAGGGTCGAGCCCATTGCAGCTGCAGCCCGCGTCGGCCACCTCCGCTATTTGCCATTCGTCAGGCCGAGCTGAAAAGCGACCTTCGCATCGATACTGGCTAACGTCCTGGCAACTGCTTGGGCCACGAGGTGCTTCGTGGTGGCACACGCATCCAGTGCGATCCGCGTAGTTTTGGCAAAAAATCATGCCCGAGACGGGACACTCGTCGGTCAGCAAGGGCTTGCCATCGGCGTTACGTGGAACACGGTCTGGCAACGCTGCCGTGCCTGGCGGAGGCACCAAATAGAGGCGGTCATTCACCACGACGCAACTGGCAGTTTCGCAGGTCAAGCCGTCATCAAACGGCACTTCTACGCGCGCTGGAATGGGCGCGTTGTTGTCCAACACTCCCACGTCGGTGATGGCTCGCCCAGCTTCCGTCACCGCCGCTTGAGCGGTTCGAATGGCAGGAACGTCTTGTACTGTACCCTCGCCACGCCAAGTTTTCAGATTGTAGCCGTCATCACCCATGAAGCGCCCGTCCACATAGGCAACAGGAGCGCGCTCCGGGTCTGCGAGCCAATTGACTCCATCGGGCGAACTCAATTGATCGGCAAAGAAACGCCCCTCGGCAAACAGGGCATTCGAGTGAAAGCCCTGATGCACACCACCACTTGGATCCATGATGCAAGCGCCTGGAAGCGCACAGTCCACGTCGTGCGGCGTGAACGTCAGCCCGTCACTCGAAACCTCCATCGGTCCGCTTCCGACCAACAGATACCGACCATTGCCGTAGACGACTGCCGACGGCTGGGCATTCGTCATAGCGACTTCCCTCCAGGTTTCGCCGTTCGTTGAGATCAGGCATGTTTGAAATCCACAGGCAAAAAATCGATCCCCAGCGAAGGCCAGTGCGTGCAGGCTACGCACTGGATCTACCTCCGGGTGTATTTCAACCCAACCTCGACCGTCCTCTGAGCGAAGAAGAGCGCTTCTGCCTCCATTCAGATTCGCGAGCATGACGTAGCGACCGCCACCGTACGCGAGGCCGCGCACTGCAATGTCATGACGACCGGCGAAAACCGGCAGCAACTCCCAGTCGATCCCGTTGTCAGAGCGATAGAGCGCACTTTCAAAGCCCGCAACAATCTTCCCTTCTCCCAATCCGCGCCGAGACGCGGCTAGCCAGCCGATGGGGGTTCTAACAATATTCGGAAGGTTGGAAAGCGCTGGGGTTTCGATCATGCGCCAAGCGCCCCCTGAAACATCGAGCGCACCATTCGCGTCCGAGGGGAGCGACACCTTCGCCTCCCACTGGCTCGTGTCCGAGACGCTCTTCGCCCCGCTCGCGCAGCCGAAGATGGCTGGGACCATCATCGAGAAGAAAAGACTCGCGTAAAGTTGGGTACGTGGGAGCGCCATTTCGAGGATTGCAGGATACCAGAAACGACGGCAGTGTCCACGATGCGGGCGCCGTTGCCACGGTTCAGCTGTCGGTCGAAACCTACGGGATCACGCACATGCCATCGGTGCACAAGAAGCCTGTCGCACAGGTGTCGAGCGGTGTGGCGGTGACGAGGTCCGGACCACACGTCAGTCGGTTCACGCCCCGGCAAAACACCGCACCAGGATTCTTGTCGAGGCACTCGGTCACGATTGGCTGACAGGACCCCGCATTCCCGCCTGGCCGCGTATCGCAGTTGTTCGCGCCGGAACAGTTGCCATTGAGCGACCATACTGGAACTCCGATGCTAGGGTTGACCGCGCACGCCAGCTGCCCTTTCTGCGCATGTCCTGCGCAAGCGTAGGCACCAAGATCAGTGCAATACACGTCAAGCGAGCCCGTTGTCGGGTGCGGATCCCCGTTGCCTTGGCCGCCCGACGTGGCTTGGCCGCCCGTGGGTGCCCCACCCGTGCCGCCGGCGGATTTACCGCCTATTGTGCCCGTGGCGCCCCCATCTCTACTGATAAAGCCACCGACGGGTCCCACGTTCGGCGCGCCCCCGTCTCTACTGATAAAGCCACCGACGGGTCCCACGC
>Ga0163147_10000202_pt1 | contig 90771 bp, 80 predicted proteins | sample OliLakLV19MP6G1_FD_148597 | JGI IMG/M metagenome (GOLD analysis project Ga0163147, IMG submission 148597) | Freshwater microbial mat bacterial communities from Lake Vanda, McMurdo Dry Valleys, Antarctica- Oligotrophic Lake LV.19.MP6.G1 | ecosystem: Environmental > Aquatic > Freshwater > Lake >... | reverse complement strand
CTTCGGGCCTTCGGCGCGCGGTGCTGTCCCGGCGAACGGTAGGGTGTAGTGCTGCATGGGCGTGCGCAGGGTGGGCCACAGCCATCGGCCATGGCTAGATGCGTGCCGGTGGTGGCGCGGCGCGATATGCGGCAAATGGGCTAGGTCAGGGTGGCCGAACTGGCGGACAGCGTGGCCGTGGCCAGCGGGCAGAAGCAGACGAGTCTTCGCGCCTCACCTGAAGCGAACTCATCCACCATGCCAAAGAATAAGAGTTGGTCGAGAGCCACCTTGTCGTCAACGAGTCCCTCGTAAGATGTCACGCTCCCTCCGGCGAGCGGTATGCTTCAAAGCGCCGAACCAAATTCCACATCTGCTTGGAAGAACAGCTTATCTGCAGAAAACAAAATTTGCTCCGCCAGGGAGATGCCAGTCACTAGCGTCGTGCTGTTAGTAATGATGCCCGTGCTCCGAGAGGCCACCTGGATGCTCCGGCCCTTGCCCTGGTTGACGCCTTCGATCCACGCGATTTGTGAGGGGCTCACCGCTCTCACCTCTGGGTCATGCGACAACACCTCTCCCACCACCTTGGCGCTTGCCCGATCGACGGTGGCAATGCGAAGAGGGCCGGACGTTTCGAATCCCAATACATCCCGGCCCACGATGTTCTGATCGGTGACGAAGATCGCGAGCAGTTGTCAGCATCACCGAGCCGGTAGCCCACGCGATGTACGAGTTCTACGCCGATATAGTGACCAAGCACTATTACGGTCGGCACTACCTCTCGCGCGAGCTTTTCCTAGCGGTGTGTGAACACATGGAGCGTTTAATTTTTCTCGGCAAAGAAGCCTTGTTTGGTCGGTATTGGGGAGCACGTGCGGAGCGGCCGTTTCTCCATTTCGAGGTTTGCTTCTATTCGGGCATTGAAGATTGCATTACGCGAGGTCTGAAAGTGTTTGAACCCGGAGCGGGAGGAGAGCACAAGTTAGCGCGAGGCTTTGAGCCAACAGCTACAGATTCTTTGCACTATTTGGTGCATCCGGTGCTCGCGCGTGCGGTGGGGGATTTTGTCGTCCGGGAGCGAGCCAGCATTGCGCAGCATATCGCCGAGGCCCAGGCGGAGGGCGTGTTGAAGGCTCGTTGAGTAGAGGTTAATCTGAAGCTGCCTGAGTCACTGCGAACGAAACAATCGCCGGATTCTGAAAGTCACCCGCGGGCTCGCTGCCTTCGAGGAGCCGCCGCCACAGGGGCACGCGGAGCGAAACACTGAGTTCTGTGTGGCCGAGCTGGTAGCCAACGCGCAGCGCGCCTAAGAGTTCCGTGCGCCCCAGGAGGCCATCTTGGCGGATCTTGCCCTGCCAGCGTTCTGCGTTGTCGTGGCTGAGCTCAGGACCCAGGCTGGCGCTCAGCGCAGGGGTGATGTCCATCCCGGCGTGGGCACCTGCGTAAAGCCGCGTGGGGGCTCGATAGCCGTGTGTGTTGTTGTAGAGCGATACTTGGCCTTGAGCGAATGCATCCAAGCTAACGCTTCGAAGCGCAGTGCTCGCCTCCAGTAGCAGCAAGGGATCGAAGGTTCCGGTTCCCAGCTGAATGTGTTGGTGTCGGAGACCGAGGTCGCCGAGCTCGAACGGATCTTCCACGGTTCGGCCGAGCGGGATAGATAGACCAGGCCTCGCCGCTAACCAAAAGTCTCCGACTTTCTGCCCAACCCTGAGCAGGAGCCACGGATCGGCAGGGCCGTAAATGGTTTCGTTGCGGTGGTGCACGTTGGCATCGAGTGGCGTGTACGCTTGGCCATCGAGCGTTTTGAAGCGGATCGTCGAGCGCACCGCGCGGAAGGAAAGCTGGAGTTCAAGCCCGAAGAGGCCGCCGAGCGCGTACTCACCAAAGAGACGGAGCTCGATGGGATAGATACGCTGGTCGTGAAGGTACTGCGGCTGGATGGGAACTTCCGTGCATTGAGCCAGATCCACGCAGCCAGCCGTATGGATCACATGAATGGCCGTCGCCGAAAGCGAAGCGCCAGCTCGCCAAGCACTTGCGCTCAGCTCACCGCGGCTGCCTGGGGCGCTCGGCATTGAGGGATTGCGGCAGCCAGCACACGCTAACGCGCGATGAGGCGCAGCGATGATCAGTGCCGCTACGACCGTGGACCACAACCAGCGCACAACTGTGGTTGAACTGGCAGCCCCGCAGACTGCAGCCGGTATCACCGTGCAGCCTCGGTGAGCGCTTCCTCCAAAGGGCCAAACTCTGTACCTGAAAAGGCTTTCACTTTTTGGCCGCGCTTCCCATAGATGATCACGTAGGGCAGCTCTGGCACATTGGCCAGCCACTGTTCCGAAACCTTAGAATCCCAATCCACGATGTTGATCTTTCGGATTGAAACTTGGAGGCCCTGGGCGATGCGAGTGTAAAGATAGGTGTCCAGCTTGCGGCAAGCCGTGCACCACGCAGCGTAGAAATCAAATACCGTAATCCTGCCGGGCACCACGTGGGGCTCAAGCGCGGGCAAGGCCTCGCCGGCCTTCACGATCTCGCTCACGTCGGCGCCCTTCGGTGGAGCCTTGGGCGGCGAAAAATCAAGATCGGGATGGCACTTCAAGCACTGCGATTCAGGTACTGAGTGTTCAGGGCACCAATCCCCGCGGTCTTTGTAGGCCTTGGCTCGGTTGGGGTGGCATTGGACACACACGGAATCGGGGACGCCATGTCGACAGGCTTTCCAATCGTGGGTTGTGGCGAGGCTCAGTGCGCTCAGTTTGCCGTGCGCGGGGCTTGCTGCGCAGCCAATAAGCGTGCTGGCAAGCAGCAGACAGAGGAGAGCTAAAAGGGTACGCATTTGCCGTGAAGGTACTCTGCTCGGTGAGCCCCCAGTTGGCAAGTCGACTCAATACCCAGGCGTCGCGGCAGTCACCGGTGAAAGGAAGAACACGTCAAAACTCAACGCGCCGCGCAGGAACCACGCTTCCTCGCCGCCAAAACGCCGCCCACTCCGCAGCACTATCCAGGGCCCTTGAGCGCTTTTTATTAACGGGACTCCTAGCTCAAGCCAGAGTTCGCCGCCCGTTGAATCGCCCAAGCTCGCGCGCTCGGGCTGCCCGGCAAAACCTCCGAATCCAAGACTTAGGGAATCCAGTGTTAGATCCAGGAGTGCAGGCCCTTGCTCCAGGTTCTCCTTGAACCGCAGCAAGAAGAGCGGACGCAGGGACACGCCCAGAGCGGCGGCCCGCACCAGGGAAGGCTGGCTGTTCGCGTGGCTCAGGCGTTCCTCGTAGTTCGCGTACAGGCCGACGCTCCAAAAGAAATGACTTTCTGCTCCTAACGCGAGACGCGCGCTCTGATTCTCCAAGTCAAAGTGCGGGCCGGCTAACAGGCGCAGAGCGAGATCACCGTCGAAGCGGTGATAAACTCCGTCCGCTTCTGGGCGGGCTTGGGCAACGGCGCCGCAAAACATGGAACCGAGTAGCGTGGCAAAGGCCAGGGTGTATCGGCGGCGGAGCATGGTTACGGCACTAGCTTGAGGGCGGCGAGCTCAGCCTTGAGGTTGGCTCGGATCTCGGGGGGGAAAATCAGGCGAATGCGTTCCATACGTTCCCCGCGCAGCCGATTCAGTAAAAAAGACACTTCGCCAGGACGCCGCGTTTCTCCCTCGGGGAAAATGACCATCAGGGGCTCGTCGCCATCATCAAACGGTGCGACGGCGGCAGTATCCAAGCCGACATAGAGGTCGGGGTCGAGCCCTTCAACTTTGCAAAGGCGGCGCGCGATCTCCAACGCCTGACGCTTGGCACCGGGCTCGGTGGCGTCGCCGTAGAGCTCGTAGGTTTTGAACAGTCGTCGCGAAACCAGGCGTTCGCACAGATCCGAAAGCACCGGATCGGGATCCGCTCGCCATTGGCCGATGCTGTGCCAGAGCGAGCTATCATCCATGTCCAAATATTCTGAGAGTGAGGCCTCGCCAGTGGTGCAGAGGCTGGCCAAGGCCGGAGGCACTGCTGCGATGCGTTTGCCCGCACACAAGAGAGACCGGAGGCGTGCCAAGATCCCGGTGAGCATCCACTCGCTGGCTCGACAGGCTTTGTGAAAATAAACCTGCTGAAACATGAACAGACGCGAGAGCACGAACGATTCAATGGCCGGCAGACCGCGCGCACCGTCAACGGCCAACGGGGGGGCGGTGAGTTCGTTGTCAGGTATTCCAAAGCGCAGGCTGCGAATGAACCAATCCAGGTCGAAATCGCCGTAACCCACGCCCGTGAAATAAGCGTCTCGGAGCAGGTAGTCGCAACGGTCCACATCAAAAATCCCGCTAACGGCACGTGCCAGGTAGCGAAGCTCGTGGCGCCCATTGACCAACTCGGCAACACGTTTGGGCAGCGTCGGTTCGTAGTTGCGCAGGACCTGATGCACTTCGCTCTGTTCGTCGAGCAGGATCCGCGTCGTCCACTGCTCGTGCCGACCGCCTTCGGGTAGCGCGGATTCGAAGAGGTGAGAGAAGGGGCCGTGTCCCACGTCGTGTAGTAGCGCAGCCGCGAGCGCCTCCACTTTTCGATCAGAAGTGATCCGTTGCCAGAACGGAAGCTCCTCGTGCAGCGTGCGCAAATGGTTGAGCAGCAGCTTCATCACGTGGGCGGCGCCGATCGCGTGGGAAAATCGCGTGTGTTCGGCGCCCGGGTAGGCCAAAGAGGCCAGGCCAAGCTGGCGAATACGCCTCAAACGCTGCATTTCGCGCGTCTCAAGCAGCGCCTCAACAATCGATTCCTCGGCCCCTTCGAAAGAAACCAAACCGTGAATTGGGTCGCGCAGAATCATCGAGGCTCAGCTTGCCACGATGCGGGTGTGAAAGGCCTCCCAAGAAAGTCCCACGCTGAGACGCTGAGTGATCCAAAAGATCACCTTTTGAAGAGTCGAACGAGGGTGGACAGGGAGTGATCCTAGGGGCATGGTTCACGATTCCCATGCCTAACGGTCACCCGGCCAGCTAGGTCTGGACATCAGTCCCCATTCAGGTTTTGCTTGCGTGCTTCCCGCCCGCCCGTCACCCCAAACGGGGCCAGACGAGCTGACACGGAGTCCCCCAACATGTCGCGTGCCCCGAAGTCCAAACGTTCCCCGCCCGTTGTCCTTTCACTGAGGCTGGAAGAAATCCTGCGTCAGCTTCCTGAAGCGGGGTTGACTGCCCTTGTTCAGCGAATTGGGATCTCTGTCGACGCGAACAAACGCATTGATGTCTCGTCTCAGGTGGCTCGGGCGCTTCTGATGCTACCTGAGGCCAGGGACCCGAATCGTTTTCCTGGGCCTACGCGTGAGCTGCTGTACAGAATTGCCGAAGCGCGGGGCGTACTTGCCGTGGCTTCTCTTCCGGCCGCGGCGGAGCCACTGGTGCTGCGCGGAATCGTCTACGTGCGCGAAGCGAGTGACGGCGGGAAGCTGTTGGTCCTCCCGATCGCGTTCATGATGCAGCTCAAGTCCTGGGAGGGCGAGGATCCTCGCGGCATGCGCGCTCTTCTCAGCCAGTCCCATCCTGACGTAGCGTCAAGTATTGCTTCTCATTATCTCGGGCGCACTGCGACGCCCCCGGTCGCGTTGTCGCTCGAAGCCGCCTGGGAAATCGTGTCCGACCGCTCGAAGCTTGCCGAGGAAATTGAAAAGCTTGCGCCGTTGGAGCGGAAGCTTCTGCAGGCGATTGAACGCGTGGGCGGTGAGGTGGATACCGAGGAGCTTTTGGATCTTGAGCGCGAGCCGATGCGCCTAAGAGGAGCGATGGGGGCAACGCCATCGCGTCGAGGCGTGGGCTTTGCGCTTGAGCGCCGCGGCTTTCTCATCCCCGTGCATCCCAATCGGCATCTCGTTCCGACCGATGTAGCGGAGATCGTGGGCTTGGAGCGCCGAAATGAACGTGAAGCGCACCGGCGGGATATTCGTACATTTGTGCTCGGCGAGGACCACTCGCCGAGACGTGCCCGCTTCGCCGAAGATCCAGCGCCGTTGGCACTTGCGATGGCACTTGTAGTTCGGGATCCCGGGGTGGAAGTGCGCGCCGGGGTTGGTACGCCGCGCTCGTTGATAGCCAAGTTTGCCACGCGTTTTGGTCGTTCTTTGGAAGATGTGGCGATGATTGCCGCCCTGAGCCGCGCGATTGGGTTGTGGGATCCTTCGGCGATGGGGGTTGCCTCACCACCCGGCTCGTACGTGGTCGGTGAGCTGCAGCGTCAGCTGTTTCGGGCTTGGGAACTCGGTGGTGCCTGGGATGAAGCCCGTCCGGACGGCGAAGTGGTACGAGCTCAGGGCGAAGCTCGCGAAGCGAGCGCGGTTGGCGTCATTCGTTCCATGGTGCTCGAGGCCCTGCGCGAATTGAGCGATGGGCGCTGGGCGCCTTGGGAGGCAATCGCAAGTTATGTTCGCTCCGACAGTCGGACTCCGGGTCTCACGCGCTTGATCGAACGCTGGGCGCAGCGCGCTTGCGTGGAAGCGTTGAGTCCGGCTGAAATTGCCGCAGCCGTGGCGCTGCAGAGTCTGCATGTGCTCGGGATTGTGGATCTCGGTGATCCAGAGAGCGATTCCGATTTAGAGAATGTGCCACCCACCATTCGTATCACTCCGCGGGGCCGAGAGCTGCTGCGCGGCGAGCCGAGCTCGGAGGTTCCCGAACCTTGCAAGTTCATTGATAACCAGAGCTTGCGCGTAGGGCGTTCAGCGACGGTCGGACAGGTGGTGGGGCTTTCTCCCTTCGTCGAGATCGGGCGTGTTACGGGCGCTCTTGATCTCTCGATCAGTCCGCAGACCGTGTCCCAGGCGCTCAGCGCTGGCTTCGAAGGGGACGTGATTCTGGCGCGCCTTGAGGCTGTCGCCGCGCTTCCTGACCCAATTGCACGGCTTTTGGCGCAGGCAACGGCCGTGTTGGGCCGCGCCGAATTGGTGCAAACGGCAGGTTTTATCTGGGTTGAAGATCCGGAGATCCGCGAACTGCTCCGCACCCGCCGCCAGACTGCAGATCTTTTCATTGATCCATCACCACCGTCTGGGCTCTTGCTCGTGCAGGGCGTAGAAATGGATCGTTTGGCGCGTCGTTGTCGTTCGTTAGGTGTGGAGCTCTACGTCGAGGGTGAGGTGCATCGCACCCGTTCGATCGCGCCGCCTGCGCGGGGCAGTGGTGCTCGGCGCTTGGATTCGGGTACGCTCAAGCCCCCGAGTTCGCGCCAGGTTTCTCGAGGTCAAGACCGAGCGAGCGGTCGTTCTTCGCAGAACATCCCTGCGGTCAAACGCGGAACCGATTCTGAGTAGTCAAGCTTGCGCGCGTCGGCGGACCCAGGCTTCTGGGCTTTCGGCCTGCGACACGGCGATGATCTGCCCGTCTTTCACAAAGACTTCGGCGGGGAGCGCGCGGCCATTGTACTGGCTCGCCATCACAAATCCGTAAGCGCCCGCATCACGCACCACGACGTGGCTTGGCGCGCTCTCGCCTAGAAGGTGCACCCCAAAATCATCCGAACTCTCACAAACCGGCCCCACTACCTTCCATTCGACAAGGCCAGGCAATCCGCTGAGAGGCTCCACGCGGTGCCGTGCACCGTACAGCGCGGGGCGAATCAGATCATTCATGCCGGCGTCAATCATCAGCCAGCGTCGCCCACTCGCGTGCTTCTCTGAGAGCACCTGAGCCACTAGCACGCCAAAGGAGCCGACCAGGGATCGGCCGGGCTCGGCAATCAGCTGCACATCGAGGCCATACTCTTTCAATAACGCGCAGGCAGCGCGGATGTAGTCGCCGATTGGCGGACAAGAGACCTCGCCATAGCTAATGCCAAAGCCTCCACCAAAGTCGCAGAAGCTGAGCGGCCCTGCAGCTGCCTGGCGAGCTTTGGCCACATCGCAGACAATGCGGGCAGCCTCCAGGTAGGGGGCTGCTGACGTTAACATGGAGCCTACATGCGTGGAAATGCCTACCGCTTGTAGAGTAAGGGGATGTTGGTCGATGAGCGCAAACGCCGCGGGAACGTCCGAAAGGGCGATTCCAAATTTCGCGGCATCGTGACCGGTTGCGATATGGGAGTGAGTTTCGAAGCGAACGTTGGGGTTGAGGCGCAACGACACGCGGGCCTGCGTGCCGAGAGCTTGAGCGCGTGCGCTCACCCGGCTGAGCTCCTCCACGCTTTCGACTTGCAGTGCCAAGATCCCGCTCGAGATGGCGAGCTCAATTTCTCGATCGCTTTTGGCCACGCCGCTCATGACAATGCGTTCTTTTGGCACTTGGCAGGCGAGGCCGAGCGCGAGCTCGCCACCGCTCACCACGTCAGCCCCAGCACCGGCGCTGGTGATCGCGCGGATCACGGTAGCTGCGGAATTGGCCTTCACGGCATAGGCGATGAAGCCGCGCTGTGTGCCAAAGGCTTCGGCTGCTTCCGTGGCGCTCGCTGCCATGGCCCCGACGTCGTAGATGTACGCAGGCGTCGTGACATTTGCCTGACTCAACGCGTCTGCGACGCGCATCTCACCGAGGATTGCCTCTTCTTGCGCGTTGCGTCGAAAGCCCAAAGTCTTCGTTTCCAAGGTGGGCTCTCCTTACCAGCGGGAACCATCGGGTCAACCTTTTGACGGCCGCCGGGGCTAGTCATCCGGTTCAGCAAAAGCTAAGTTCTGCGCCTCCCATTCGTTATCCACGCGGAAATCCCAATCATCCCATGACTCGTCGTACAAAAATTGTTTGCACCCTTGGCCCCGCTGTCGACTCGCTCGAACAAATCGAGAAACTGATCCTTTCCGGAATGAACGTGGCGCGTTTGAATTACGCGCAGGGGAGCGCCACAGAACACGCGCGCAGGATCGCGATGGTGCGCGAAGTTTCCAAACGCCTCAATATTCCCGTCGCAATTCTTCAAGATTTGTGCGGCCCCAAGATCCGAAGTCTTCATCGCGATCCGATTGAGCTTGAGGTGGGTAGCACGCACATTTTGCTCGGTGCCCGCGATCCCGTTCGAGAAGCCGAGCTGAAGTCGCAGAATAACGTGATCGGCGTGGATTATGACCGCTTGAGCAAAGATCTGCCCGTGGGCAGCCATATCATGTTTGCGGACGGTCACTTGCAGATGCTGGTCACCAGCATTGAGGGTGAAGAAGTTCACTGTGTCGTCGAACACGGAGGCACCTTGCGGCCGCGCGCAGGAGTGAACTTGCCGGCAGATAAGATCCAACTCCCCGCGCTCACCATTGAGGACCGAGCAGCCCTGAAGGATGGCCTCGCCAATGGCGTTGATTACGTATCGCTCTCCTTCGTGCGGGAAGCCTCTGAGGTGCACGAGCTGCGCGAGCTGTGCATTAGTTTGGGTCGCCCTACGCCGGTGATTTCGAAAATCGAAACACCGAGCGCGATTCGAAACCTGGAAGCCATCGTGCGAGCCTCGGACGGCATTATGGTCGCGCGGGGAGATCTGGGCGTTGAGTTTCCCCCCGAGGATGTGCCGGTTCTGCAGCGGCAGATTGTCGAAGCCTCCAGGAAGTTTAGAAAACCTGTGATTGTGGCCACGGAAATGTTGCAGTCAATGGTTCAGTCGGCCCGGCCAACTCGAGCCGAAACGAGTGACGTGGCGGCGGCGGTTTATGGTGGTGCAGATGCCGTGATGCTCTCTGCAGAGACTGCGATCGGTGCCTACCCAGATGGCGCCTGTGCGATCATGGCCCGTATCATCGAGGCCAGCGAACAGAGCGCTTATTTTGATCCGCCCACCGGTGATTTGGGCGGCCCAACTCCAGTCGCGATTGCACACGCAGCGCGCGAGATATCACGGAGTGTCGGCGCCCGGTTGATCGTGGCCTTGACAGAATCGGGGGCCACCGCGCAGCTCGTTTCAAAGTCCCGCCCTGAAGTGCCAATCGTGGCCTACTCCGCTAACCCGGTCACGCTGAACCGGCTGGCTCTTTTGTGGGGCGTTGAGCCGGCTCAGCTGGGCACCTCCGGCGGTGGCCAGCTTCAGGCTACCGTGGATTTCATTTCCGCTGATTTGAAAGCACGCCAGCAGCTGAAGAGCGGCGAATCGTACGTCCTCACGTATGGCGTCAAAATGGGCATTGAGGGCTCCACCAACGCGCTCCGAGTTGAGACGTTGCCCTAGTGTCCGGGACCCATGAGGGATGAGGGATGAGGGATGAGCCTCGCGCCGCAAAGCCTGCCTCACGTAGACAAGTATGAGCTAGTCGAGGAGTTGGGCCATGGGGGAATGGCGACCGTGTATCGCGCACGCGATAGGCGGCTCGGGCGCGAAGTAGCCCTGAAGATCATCCATCGTCACTTACGCGAGAGCGTTGAGGTTTCCGCTCGGTTTGTAAGTGAGGCGCGAGCCGTGGCGATGCTGCGCCACGCGAACATCGTCGAGGTCTACGACGTGTCTGACGAAAGCGAGTCAGAACGTTATCTGGTGGTGGAGCTCGTGGAGGGCACAACTTTACGAAAATTGCTGCAAGAGCGCGGCTATTTGCCGCCGGAGGTGGCTGCAGCGATCGGGATCCAAATCGCCGGTGCGCTCGGCCACGCCCACGAAAAGGGTGTGATTCACCGCGACGTCAAGCCGGAGAATATCTTGGTTCCTCGCGAATCCGGGGATGCTGGAGTTGGAAACGGCACAGCTCGTGTGGTGGTCAAGATGACGGATTTTGGCATCGCAAAATTGCTCGATGCCCAGGGCGTCACGTCCACGGGCCAGGTCCTCGGCTCTCCGGCACACATGGCGCCCGAGCAAATCGAAGGGGCGGCCGTGGATGAGCGTGCCGACATTTTTGGCTTAGGAGTGATGCTTTACGAGTGCATGACGGGCCGCTTGCCGTTCGAGGGTAACAATCCGGCGCAGGTGCTGCGTCGCGTGCTGGATGGGTCGTTTGTTGCCGCAGATCGAGTGCGGGCGGCCGTGGGCGGTCCTTTTGCTCGCATTGTGGGCAAAGCGCTGGCTCACAATCCCGAAGATCGATTCCGCCACGCGAGCGAGCTGAAGAGCGCGCTGGCTGACGAGCTCAACCGCCTCACGATCGACGGCGAAGCGTTGCTCGCCCAATACGTGGAAAATCCCGAAGGCGTAGCGGCAACCTACGCGGCTCAGGTGGTACCAAAATTGGTGGCGACAGCACGCCAGGCGCGAAAGCTGAGGCGGGTGCGAAACGCCGCCGATGATTTCAACCGAGCTCTGGCTTATCACCCGGACGACAAGGAACTCCTGGCCGAAGTGGCTCAGCTTGGACGCTACCTGGGGTTGCGGGTGTGGGGCTTGCGCGCAGTATTTTCACTGCTCATCCTTTCGGTGCTCGGAGTTGGGGCCGTTCGTCTTTGGCAGCAACGCGAACTCACAGCCAACGAAACGGCGGTCCGTGCCCGGGGGGCGAGCATGAAGCGTGCCGACGCTCAGAAGAAGCTACCGATTTTGGGCATTCCGAAGGTATCGTCGACCGAGGTGAACCTGGGAACGCGGTGGCCCGCCCCAACCAGCACCAGAGCAGCAAGCCCACCGGAGCGGCCCCGACTCGAGGCTACACGCTCGGTGAAGATTGTGGTTTCTGGACCTCAGAACCCGATTGTTAAACTGGATTCCCAGGAGGTGGAGTGGTTTGGGCGGCAGTTCAAGTTAACGGTGGGCCCCCACACGTTTGAATTTCTGCCCCCGAACGAAACCTGTTGTGAAGGGCCAGTGAAGATCACTAGGGATATTGAGGCCTCAGCGGACCCTGAAAGTGAACAGATCGTGGCCGGGCGCATTGAGCTCCGCCCAGCCACACTCGCGCTTCGAGCCCCTCAGGGGGTGCAGGCAAGTTGTGGCCAGCTCGGTGAAATCGCGGCCTCTGAGGAAAGGAAATTGGCCATGGATAAGCCGGTCGTTGAGGGGCATTGCACGGTTTTTCCGGCGCGGGGCAGTACCCTCACACCAAAACGCATTGACGTTACCCTCCGGGCTGGAGAACTCTTCGTCATCCCCTGGCCCTAACCCCCGGCCGGCGTCGGGCGGTTCCGCCGCGCTCAATGTTCCCACGTTTCCTCATACTTCTAACGGTTTTGGGAGTTGTCTCCCTGGGGTTGCCTTCGAAGGCCGTTGCCCAAAAGCCAGAAGTGAGCAAGCGGGCTCAGAGCCAGCCAGCGAACACTCCGCTCTCGGACGACGCGCGCGTAGAAAAAGCGATCACGCTCTACCAAAGTGGAGAGTACGCTCAGTGCGCTTCGGAGCTCAACGTCCTGCTGGATGGCGAGCCAGCGCTTCGCATCCAGGAGGCGAGCGCACTTGAAAAAGGCCGGCTTTGGCTGGCGACGTGCCTGATTGGAGATGGGCAGCCGGCCAAAGCGGAAACGGTGTTGGAAGCGGCGCTCCGTGCCCGGCCAGGGATGCGAGCCCCCGATCCTCTGACGTTTCCTCGCGCATTAGTCGATCTTTTCATTCAAGCGCAGGATCGCTTGCGATTCATGCTGCAGGAGGAGGAAGAAAAACGGATTGCTACGGCAACGCAACAAACTGACCAAGCGCAGGTGGATGCGAACCAGGAAAGCAAACGAGTAGAAGGGCTCGAGCTTTTTGCAACTACGGAGCGTGTGGTCCACCAGAATCACCGCTTCATCGCGGCACTGCCTTTCGGGGTTGGTCAATTTCAGAACGGCAAAGATGGACTGGGTTGGGTGCTGCTGAGCAGCGAACTCGTGCTGAGCGGGGCTGCGCTCGTGTCGACGGTTGCGTTTGTGAACCTCCAAACACGCGGCGTGAACGCGCTCAATTCACGCTCCAACGCTACCGAGCAAGCGTTTCTAAGCAGTCAGGTGGATAGCGAATTGCGCGCTTGGTACACGGTGATGAACGTGAGCAGCTACGGGTTTGCCGCGGCCGCGCTCGGAGGCATTCTAGAAGCGCAGCTGAACTTCGTTCCGGAGGTGACCGTCATACGTCGTCGCGAGTTACCAAAAAACCTGCGACGAACAAAAGGCGAATCTGAACGCCGCGCTCAGGCTACGCTGCTTCAGCTTTCACCGCGCGTGCTGGCAACCGACACTGAGATGTATCTGGGAATTTTCGGGAAATTCTAAAGCTTTTTCCAGGCCACGACATAGAACCCACCCAACTCTTTGAGTGGAGAATCAGCGAGTGCCCTTTCGGCGTACCGCAGAAGCTGGCGGAGCCCCGGGATGCGCATCAGGTGTGCGGTGGGCGTGAGGATTCGAACACCGCGTGCCGCAACGAGCTCAGTTCCTTTGGGTAGCAAACGCGCGACGGCTGCTGGCGAATCGAAGCGAGTCAACACATCGCTCTCGCGCTTACCTTGCGCAATGCTTCGGGCAGGGAACAGGCGCTTCACCCAACCGCGCAGACTGTTTGGGTTGTAAAATTCGGCAATCACATGGCCACCTGGGCGAACCACTCGGGTGAGCTCTCGGAGTGCGAGCTCAATCTCGCTGATGTGTGCCAGGACTTTGAAAGAGCACACCACGTCAAAGCTTTGGTCGGCGAAGGGAAGCGCGGTCGCACTCCCGAGGATCACGTCGAGCCCGCGTGCACGCGCTTTTTCAAGCATACCGGGAGAGAGGTCGAGGCCCTGAGCACTCTTGGCAAAGCGCCGGATGCGCTCCAGCACGAGCCCCGTCCCACAGCCGACTTCAAGGACATCCTTCCCCCTGCCGAAGCGCTCGACAAACTCGCTCTCCAATTCGTCCAGCAGCTCGTGGTAGCCCCCGGGGTCGTTCGCGCCCCGGACTTGCTCGTAGTTTTTGCTGAAAGCGTTGTAATAAGCGCGGTTCTCCGAGTCTTGGCCGGGCGAGTCCATGCCAGCGGATGTAGTGCACTCTTGGGGGCAGCGGCAATTGCCGTCCCCGCGCCTCCAGTGCTTGCAAGCTCAAAACCCCTCCGCTAGGCTCCCCCCCGGTGGAGCCCCCGGGCCGCTCGTAAAGAGGGTCCTTTTTTTTTGCCATGAGTCCCATTGCCCACACTAAAATCAGCGGTCTTGATAGCGAACGCCTCGTCGCGGCTATTGAGCCGGTGTTGCTTTCGCACGGTGTCGTGGGCGTCGAATTGCTCTGGAAAACAGATCGAAGTGGTCGTGTGCTTGAACTCACGATCGAGCGACCCGATTCGAATGAACCCGGAGGCGGCGTGACGCTCGATCTGTGCGGCGAGATTTCTCGCGATTTGTCGGCGGTGCTGGATGTCACCGACGTGATCCCCTCCCGGTATTCGTTGTTGGTCGGTTCGCCCGGGTTGGAGCGTGGGCTGTACTCGGCCAAGGATTATGAGCGTTTTTGCGGCCGGCGCGCCCGCATCAAATTAGTGGAGCCGCTGGCAGGTCAGATGGTGGTTCACGCCGAGCTTCTAGGCTTGGACGCGGGGGGTGACCCCAAGTTGGGCACAGATTTTGGCGAGCACACGGTGCCGCTCAAAAATATTGACCAGGCACGGCTCGTGTTTGAGTGGTCTGGTTCCAAAGTGGCTGGCTCCCCCGGGAGCCGAAGAGCAAACGGAAATGGCAAAAAGCAACCGTTTCGGCAAAAGAGGTAGGTTAAGAGATGGCAACGCAGGCAGCGGCCTTTGGCTTTGATTTAGGTTCGGTCGTCGATCAGGTGGCCCAAGAAAAGGGCATTAACAAGCAGGTTCTCATTGAGACGATGGAGGCCGCCATTTTGAAAGCGGCTCAAGCCGCTTTCGGTGCTGAGCGTGAGCTCGAGGCTCGCTTCAACCCGGACACCGGCAACATCGACCTCTTTCAGTACATGACGGTGGTCGACGAGGTCGACATCGACGATCGCGAAATCGCGATTGATGTCGCTCGGAAGCACGGTCTCGACGCGGAAATTGGCGAAGAGCTGGGCTTTCAGGTGTTTTGGCACCCCCGCGACGCGGAGCGAGCGAAGCAGCAGGATCAGGAGTTTGGTGCCGTCCTCGATATGTCGCAGGCCCGCAGCACATTTGGTCGAATTGCCGCCCAAACGGCTAAGCAGGTGTTGCTGCAGCGCGTTCGGGATGCTGAACGCGACCTGATTTTTGAGGAGTTCAAAGATCGTCAGGGGCAGCTCATTCGCGGCATTGTTCGGCGCTTCGAACGGGGCCACAACATCGTGGTGGACCTTGGCAAGACGGAGGGCGTTTTGCCGGGCCGCGAACAGACGCCCCGAGAAACGTATCGTCCCGGTGATCGCATTGTCGCCTACGTGAAGAATATCGATCGCGAGTCACGCGGGCCTATGATCATTTTGAGCCGTTCCGCTCCGCAGCTCGTTGAAAAGCTGTTTGAGGCTGAGGTCCCAGAAATCTACGAAGGCATTGTGCGGATCGTGGGCGTGGCACGCGAGCCCGGGGCGCGCAGCAAAATTGCCGTAGCTAGCCGTGATTCGGACGTGGATCCGGTGGGTGCCTGTGTGGGCATCAAGGGCTCACGGGTTCAGGCTGTTGTGATGGAGCTTCGCGGCGAGAAGATAGACATCGTTCCTTACGATGAAGATCCGGCTCGGTACATCATCAACGCCATTCAACCGGCCGAAGTGAATAAAGTCATCTTGGATGAGAGTGGGCACCGGATGGAGTTGGTGGTGCCCGATGAGAAGCTATCGTTAGCGATTGGTCGCAAGGGTCAAAACGTGCGGCTCGCGTCGCAGCTAACACGTTGGAAGCTCGACATCATCAGTGAGAGCAAGTTCAAGCAGATCGAGGACGAGGCCCTGGGCGCGTTCCGAGGAGTCGCAGGCGTCGGTGAGGATTTGGCGCGAGCCATGTATCGGCTTGGGTTTCGGGCGCTCGAAGAGGTTGCTGAAGCAGCCGCCGAGGAGCTTGTCGCTATTCCTGAAGTGGGTGGCCTAGAAAAGGCTCAGGAGCTGCAGACGAACGCGCTGGGTGAGATGGAGCGTTCGCGCATCGAACGTTTGCAGAAGGCCCGGCAGCAGAGCGTGGCGCTGAGTGAGCAGGATAAGCTTCGGCTCGTCCGAGGCATTGGCGTGAGAACGCTCCAGCTCCTGGATGATGCCGGCTACAAGACGGTCAGCCATGTCGCTAACGAAGATCCCGACAAGCTGGTACTTCAGTCAGGGATCAGCGCAGCCAAGGCGAAGGAAGTTTCGGAGGCTGCACGCGAGCTCATGAAGTCCGACGGCGCGATCCTCGAACGCCGCTCGCCTCCACCTGCAGAGCTAGGTGCGCGAGCTGAATGAAGGAGCAGGTCTGAAACGGATGTTCGAAAGTACTGAAGGTGAAGTCCCGCTCGGGGACACCCCCCGAGCTCCGCAGAAATCTAGGCCGAACCGAAGCTGCGTCGGATGTGGCGAGCCGGTTGCTAGAGATGAGCACGAGGTCGTGCGCCTCGTTCTGGATGATGCTGGGGGAGCCCATGTGGACCTCCGGGGTCGCTCTTTTGGGCGCGGCGCCTGGGTCCACACCCTGCCGGCGTGCCTTGAGCGAGCCGCCAAAGTCGGGCTTTCACGTAGTTTTCGGACTCACGTGGCGGTGAATGCGCTCGATCTCGTTCGAGCGCTTCAGGCTGCCACCCATCAGAGGGTAGAGGCATTGCTGAAAACGGGAGCCCGCTCCCGAAAAATGGTGATGGGGGCTTCGGCGGTAGCTGATGCTTTCGAGCACCAGCGCGCCCACGCCGTCATCATCGCCACGGACGCACGTGCCGCTGCCTCAAGCCGAGAAGTGGCCCTGGCCGTCGTCGAAGGCCGCGCCCTCGTCTGGGGCACCAAAGATCAACTGGGCAAGATTGCCGGTCGAACCGAGGTGGGCGTGATCGCGGTGGTCGACAGGGAGCTAGCTTTGGGACTATTGCGCTGCTCCGCAGTTTTGCAGATGCCTGAACCCAACGTTCAAGAGAAGACGCACAAAAGGATAAAAAAGGTCGATGAGTAAGTTGCGCGTCTATGAAGTCGCCAAAGATTTGGGCCTCGAAAACAAGGCTCTTGTGGCGCTGTTCCAGTCTGTGGGAGTTGCGGATGTCCGCAATCACATGAGCGTTGTGGGGCTCGATTCGGTTGAAAGGGTGAAGCGGCTGATAGAGAAGCAGCACAGCTCTGAGAAATCGGTCGAGGAACGCATCCGGCCAACGGTTGTTAAACGCCGTGCTGCTCCGCGCCCCGCGGATGCGGAAACACCGGCCCAAGTCAGCCCTGCGGTTCCAACGCCTGAACCGTCTCGGCCGGCCGTGGTGGTGCGGCGCCCCGCGCCTGAGGTTGCCAGGGCCACGCCCGTGTCACCAGCGATCGTACAGCCAGCGCCCGCCGCCGTAGCGCCGGTTGTCGTTGCTCCCCCAGTTGCTGCTGTTCCCCTTGAGGCAGCTACTACAACTACAAAGGTAGTGCCTGAACCCCAGGTCGCAGAAGCCGCCGTTGCTCCCGAAGTAAGCAGTGCTGCTGCGCCCGAAAAGAGCCAGGTCGCTGTAGCGCCCATTCAAGCAGAGTCGGCCCCGGCTGCCCCGGCTGGACGGTCTGCAGCTGAGCCAGCCGCACCTAAGGTCGAAATTGCAGCACAGCCCGCGCCTGAGGTAGTTCAGGCTCAAGTGGCTGAAGCGGCACCAGAAATGCTTCAAGTAGCCCCTGCGCCGCTTCCAGCTATTCCGCCGGCCGCACTGGCACCCAGTCAACGTCCCGCCGCACCCAAGACGGGCATTGACGTCTGGGGAGGCCGTCCGGGCGTTCCCATGCCTCAGGTTCATCGCTCGACGGGGCCTGTCGCACGCCGAGTTCAGTACGACGCGAAGGCCGGCAATATTGGTGGTCGACCACGCGGAAACGCCCCGATGATGGGCGGCGGCGGCATGACGGGTGGCGCGCCCAGTGGGTCCGGTGGCGGCTCCAGAGGGCCCGCTCAGCGCGGCGGTGGGATGCGGCAGCGCGGCTTGGGGTCGCTCGGGCGCAGCAAGGGAATGGGGCAGGCCGTTACCCAGGAACGCTCTGCTCATAAGAAAGTTGTGCGCGTTGAAGAGTCGGTGCTGCTGCAGACGCTAGCCGGCAAGATGCAGATCAAGGCGACGGAAGTCTTGATGAAGCTCATGCGTCTCGGCATGACGGGCGTCAATATCAACAGCACGCTGGATGCTGAGACAGCCAAAATTGTCGCCAATGAGTTTGGCTGGGAAGTTGAGGACGTCACCGTCAGCGAAGAAGATGCGATCGTGGCAGCCCAGGGGATGGAAACGGTGGAGGACGCCGGAGGTGTTCCTAGGCCGCCAGTCGTCACAGTGATGGGCCACGTTGATCACGGTAAAACGAGCCTCTTGGATAAGATTCGGCAGGCTGCAGTCGCGGCCGGCGAAGCCGGTGGCATTACGCAACACATCGGTGCCTACACGGTTGAAACGAGGCACGGGAAAGTGGCTTTCCTGGATACGCCTGGCCACGAAGCATTTACCGCCATGCGCGCACGCGGTGCCCAAGCGACGGATATTGTGATTCTTGTGGTGGCAGCCGACGACGGCGTGATGCCGCAAACACTTGAGGCTATCAGCCATGCTCGCGCGGCCAAGGTTCCGATCCTGGTCGCCGTGAACAAATGTGATAAGCCCGATGCCCAGCCCGAGCGCGTTCGTCGTGAGCTGAGCGATGTTGGTCTGCTCCCCGAAGAGTGGGGCGGCGATACGTTATTCGCGGAAGTTTCCGCGATGACGGGTGCGGGGATCGAAGGCCTGTTAGATCAGGTCACGCTGCTTGCGGAAATGCTCGAGCTCAAGGCAAACCCCGATAAGCCAGCGTCAGGCGTGGTGATCGAGGCTCAGTTGGATCGGGGTCGTGGGCCTGTCGCGACAGTGCTGATCACCGACGGAACGCTACGTCGCGGAGATGTGATCCTGGCGGGTGGAGCGTACGGAAAGACGCGTGCGATGCTGAATTCTGCGCGCGTCTCGGTGGACGAAGCTGGTCCGTCGACACCGGTGGAGATTATCGGGTTGAATGACGTGCCGAGCGCCGGGGACCCTGTCTATGTCATTCGCGACATGAAGACGGCGCAGGCGTTGGCTGAGACGCGCAAGGTCAAAGATCGTCGCAGCCTCGGACCAAGCATGGGAGGCCAGCGGATGTCGCTGGAAGAGCTTGCCAAGGCGATGTCCGAAACCGATCGACTCGATCTCAAGGTGATCATCAAGGCGGACGTTCAAGGTTCCGTCGAAGCGCTCACCGAAGCCATTCAGAAGTTGGCGACGCCGAAGGTGCGGGTCAGCGTTGTGCACGTTGGTGTGGGCGGAATCACCGAGGGCGATGTCAACCTGGCCATCGCTTCGGGCGCGATCATCATCGGTTTCAACGCGCGTCCGGCTGGCAAAGCGAGTTCACTCGCTCAGCAAGAGAAGATCGAGATCCGGCAGTACAGCATCATCTACAATGTTGTGGACGATATCCGCGCTGCGATGGAAGGGCTGCTCGCCCCCACGCTGGTTGAGAAAATCATCGGGCGTGCGGAAGTTCGTCAGACGTTCAGGATCACCAAAGCGGGTACCGTCGCTGGCTGCATGGTCGTCGATGGCATCATCAAACGAAATGCTGGGATGCGGCTCATTCGCGAGAAGGATGTCTTGTTTACTGGCAAAGCTACCACCCTGAAGCGCTTTAAGGACGACGTGCGCGACGTCAAAGAAGGCTTTGAGTGCGGCATCTCGCTGGATGGTTTCAATGACATCAAAGAAGGCGACATCATCGAAGCCTTTGAGATGGAAGAGATCAAACAGACCCTCTAGGCCAAGCGAGCAGTCAGAGCGTTGGGCCACGTATGTTCGTAGGAGTCGCTCGTTACGTGGTTCAGATCCCCGGAGCTCAGTCGCTCAAGGATAGAAGGCAGGTAGTGAAGAGCTTGAAGGAGCGCCTCCGGGCGCGCCTGGGCCTTTCCGTTGCGGAAGTCGGCGATGTTGAGCGGTATCAGGTAGCGACGCTTGGGCTCGCCGTGGTGGGGAGGGACTCGGGCCTTTGCCGTGAAGCGCTCTCGCGTGCCACTGCGCTGGTTGGCAACGCCAAAGACTCCATCTTGGCTGACTGTCGAACCGAGGTTATCTCTTTCGGAGAGGCAGGGAAGGGGCTGAGCGAAGGCCTGGAAACGTTGGATCCGAATGAACTCGGGCTCGGCTCAGCTGGCCACGGGTCGAAAGCGAAGGACTAGTGGCAGCCAGTCGACGACCGTTGCGTGTGGCCGAATTGGTGAGGGGGTATCTAACCCAATGCCTCTTGCGCGATTTTAGTGATCGGCGTCTCTCGACGGTGATCATCACGGACGTGACGCTGACTGACGATCTCGCGTTGGCGACAGTGCGCGTGCGCATGCTGAAAGACACCGGAGTCGCCAAGGAACGGGAAAACGTATTGCGGCAATTGAGCATGGCCGCGAATCGTTTGAAGCGTGGGCTTGGCCCACACCTCGGGTTGCGCAAAGTGCCTGATCTTAGATTCTTTTACGATGAAGGCTTCGACAAGGCGCACAGGGTCGAGGAGATCTTGAGCGAGATTGCGAAAGAGCGCCGGCCGAGCGAAGAGCCGCCGGATGAGTGAGCGGCAGCGGTTCGCACTCGGCCGGAGCGCGGTAGGGCACCACGGCTGGGCATCCACTGACAAGTACATCAACGGAGATCTTTGCGCGTGCGTGGCGCCCTTGCTGCTGGGTCACACCGGAATCCGCTTCATTCGTTTACCCGCCGCTGCGTCTGCTTGTTGATGGCCTAGCCGCGGCGTTTGATGATGATCTGGACACGACGGTTCTTGGCCATGTTGGCTTCGGTTGCGTTGGGAACCAAAGGCTTCTCTGGACCGTAGCCCTTGGGCTCCAACCGATCACGCGAGACGCCGAGCCGGACAATGGCATTGACCACTGATTCAGCGCGTTGCTGGCTTAACTTGAGGTTGTAGACGGCGGCTCCGGTGTTATCCGTGTGACCTTGCACTTCAACCAATTTGATATTGAGATTCTCCTTCAAGACCTCCGCGATCTCTTCGATCAGTGCCAGGGAATCAGTCAAGATCTCGGCTGAATCAAGCTGAAAGTGTACTTCTTTGGTGAGCTTAAGCTCACGTGTGGTCACAAGTACGTTCGGCTTCTGCGGACGCTTGTTCAATTGGAGACGAGCGTCCACGTCGTTCTGTGCTCGCACTTCGAACTCCTGAGCGCCCGTCATGTAGCCGTCCGCTTCAACCGTGACTGAGGCATGCCCCGGAACGACATTCTCAAAGCGGAAGGCGCCCGCACCATCGGTGGCGAGCTCCAGCTCACGGCCGAGCTTGTCCTTGATGCGGATTCGGGCATTCGCCACCGGGGCTTTCGATTCGCCGTCCTGAACACTCCCCACGACGTTGCCAACCTTGGGCAGCGCTTCGAGCTCGCACTGCACCTCGAATACCACCGGGGCATTCGGATTGATCGGCGCTTGTGGCATCACGGCGGGTGCCACGGGTGCCTCAGGTGCGCCTGGGTACTGGGGAGCCCCCGGAGCTGGTTGCTGCGGCACGGGTGCTGGACCGTAGCCGGGCGGCACGGGTGCTGGACCGTAGCCGGGCTGCATCTGAGCGAACGGAACCGCGGGCATTCCGAACTCATTGCCGAAGCTTTGGGTAGCTCGCGACTGCGGAAACATTGGTGGCGAAGGGGCAGGGGCTGTTGGCGCGAAAGGATTCACATCGACCGGCGCGGCACCGGGGGCTCCGATGCCTGGTGCGGCTTGGCCAGGCTGAATCGTGACTGAGCACTTGCCATCCCGATAACCGGTGGCTGCCACATTGAAAGAGTAGTTGCCAGGCTCAAGGTCGACGGTGCGGAAGTGGCCAGTGGCGTCGCTGATCATCCCCGTAAGTTCACGCCCTTCGTAGCGCACCAGGGCATCTAATACTGGAGTTTGCGTTCCCTTTTCGACCACCAGCCCATTCACGACATAGCGCGGCGCGGGCGGAGCCGACACCGGGGCATCACTGGCAACCCGTTCGATGATGGGCTTGGGCTTCTCGGTGTCGTACGCGTAGCCAAGACCAAAATAGAGATTCCAGGGGGCTTCGGGCGCCACTTCTTGGATGAACTTCGATGACCCCCCCGTCGCGATCTCAACCGCACCAGTGAAAACTAAGCCGTGATCTTCCCAAGGGTACAGACCGAGACCAAGCCCTAGACGGGAAGGGCTCGTGGCAAAGCCGGCTTCTTTTCCTAAACACAGATCCCCCACCTGCGCAGCCTGGGTGACATTGCACACGTGGTTCTGTCGATTGGCTGGAAGATCGATGCTCCACTCCAAGAATGGACGAACGACAGGGTGCACGAACTCCGTGCCTAACCCGACCTGGATGCTGTCAACGCGATTCACATCCAGCCCGTAGCGTTCAATGCGCGTGATGCGCGTGCCGCGTCCCACGGGCGATTGATCCGTCTCGATGCCTTTTACAAGATTGGCTGAATTGTCGAAGAGGTAACCGAAGTTTGCGTGAAAACGCAGCGGAACCTGTGAATCGGGATGGGTTTGGTTCGAGAGATCAGCGGTGGCGAGTGCTCGGAAACCAAAGCTCGTGCCTCCGCCATCCAGACCCACACCACCGGTACCATTGAGGAGCAATAGGTCTGCTTGGCCACCGAAGCTGAAGATTTGGTCCGGTTCCCAGGGCATATACGCTTTGGCTCCCAGGTTTGAATCGCCGAGAACCTGAAGTAGCTTGGGCCGGCTGCGGCTATCCGAGGTCGCAGAGTTGTGCAACCCGAGATAAGCCTCAAGGAAGGGCAACACGGTGGCAGAGGCCACGAAATGCGCGCCAACCCGCTCTGCGGAGTCCCTAGACTTCGGTGCCTCCGTCCTCAGTGTGGGGCAGGGTGCGTCAGCGTTGCAGAGAAATCCGCTATCCGAGAACCAGGAGCCGATAAACGAGGCTCGAAACATGCCTGCAGCCCCACCTCCGGCTTCACTGACCCGCAACAGGCCGGTGGCAGCGCCAAGCCCGCTCCGTATGCCCAGCGATGTCTTCCGGAAGGCTCTTTCGCTTTCCGTGATGTCTGGCTCGGCCTCGGAATCCGCAACACCATCAGGCGGCGTTAATCCGAAGTTAACATTGCTCTCGCCGCCTAGCTGCGCGGTGGCGTTGGCAGAACCGTCGGCGGAATCGGGTGCTGCGGGCGCTGGCTGCGGTCCATAGTTGGTGGGTGCACCTGGAGCCGATGGTTGCGATGGTTGCGCTGGCCCGTACGGGTACGGTTGCGCTTCGCTTCGTGCGGCCAAAGCGAGGAGGGCAAGGCCGGTCAATTGTTGAGTGAGATGAACCCTTTTCATGCTGTGCATATCCTTTGACCGATGGCTTCACCCGGTCGGGTTTGGGTGCGAAGGCCGGGCTCTTGTAACACTTTTTCTGCGCTGAGTACCGCAGGGTAAGCCCTAAATCTGGGGATTTCAGTGCGCTGGAGGTGTCCCGAGCGTTCGCTTAAGGGTCAACCCTTCGCGACAGGATAATTTCCCACCGGCCTATTAGCCAAGGAGCTTGTCGCCAAGCACTCGCCGGGCGATGACGTGCTCAAATCTCGCGATGGGGCCTCCGACTCGGCTACACTTGAACCCAACCAGAGGTTCCGTTGGCTGAGCTACTGATCACTGTAAAAGACTTGCGCAAATCTTTTCGCCAAGGGTTCTGGATGCGTCGGGTGGACGCCGTGAGGGGAGTGTCCTTCGATGTGCCGCGGGGTTCGATTTTTGGATTTCTGGGGCCAAATGGTGCCGGGAAGACCACCACTATCAAGATCCTGACCGGGTTGATCGCTCCCACTTCGGGGCAGGCTTCTTTATTTGGGCTTCCCGTCGGGACGCGCAAGGCACGCGCTCGCCTCGGTTTTCTGCCCGAGAACCCCTATATCTACCCTTACCTTTCGCCGCGTGAGTTTGTTGAAATGTCGGCGCGATTGAGTGGAATGCCATCGCGGCAGATCGGAGCGCGCACGCGCCAGGTTCTCGACGAAGTCGGGATCTTGTACGCAGCCGAGCGTCCGGTGCGACGACTCTCAAAGGGCATGTTGCAGCGTGCTGGGCTTGCGGCTGCGCTGGTGGCCGATCCGGAACTCCTGGTGCTAGACGAGCCCATGAGTGGTCTCGATCCGGTCGGGCGCAAGGAGGTGCGTGACTTGATTTTCGATCAGCGCCATCGCGGGCGCACCATTTTCTTCTCGACCCACATTCTGTCGGATGTGGAGGTTCTCTGCGATCAAGTCTCGATCCTCCGTAAGGGCGAAGTCGTGGTGAGTGGTGAGTTGCGAACGCTGTTGAAGAGCGATGTGCGTCGAATTGATGTGGCACTCTTGGGCGCGGACGCAGGCTTTGAAACCCGCTGTCAGGCCTCGGGTCATAAAACGCGCAGGGTTGCGGAGCGGCTGATTGTCGAGGTGGAAGGCGAAGAGCGATTGGCTCCGTTGTTGCGGGATGCGCTGGATGCCAACTTGCGAATTACTGAGGTCAACTCACGTCACGAAACGCTGGAAGATTTGTTTCTGCGCGAAGCGATTGAGGAAACACACGCTTAGGCCTTCAGCCGTGTCGCCGCCGTGCAAAGATTTTTCGGAGCACTTCGAGATCAGCAATGGAAAGTTCCTTCGTTGCGATTAAAGCTACGAAATAGGTGAATCCTGCGATGGTACAGAACAAGAGTGTTCCCAGCTTGCCGACCTCTGGCAGGTGCCGCGCCAGAGCGATCGTTGCTGCGGTCACCGAGGCCGTCCTTATGAACGTGACGGGTGAGACGATGCCCCCAACAACCCGCTTGACGTAGCAGGCAGCAGCCACGGCAGCGACAAAGAGACCAACTGAGGTCCCTGCTGCAACGCGAATCAAGAGCCCCTCGCCAAAGGGTTGGTTCTGGTTGAACAAGAAAGCAGAGATGGCGCCCACCACGAGCGCACCCAACGTAATGATCAGGCTCGCGCGTTCCCGGCGGAGGCTGTTCAGAACGCTCGTCAGTACCGAAAAAATGGCGAAGAATCCGAATCCAATCGACAACAATCCCAAAGCGCGTGTCCCGAGTTCGGGGGCAGGTGAGGGAAAGACGAGCCTGAGCAGCGGGCCAGAAAGGCCGGCGATCACGCTCAGCATACCCCCCACGACAATCAAGCTGATGCGCATACCGTTTTCAACGTATTGGCGGATCTTTTTGGAATCAGCCTCTGCGTCGGCACGCGCCAGCATCGGAAAGATCACGAAAGTGAGGGCCACCAGTAACTGAAAAGGTAGGAAGGCGAAGAGCTGGATGGAGCGATAGGCGCCCACCATCGAATCCGCCGCGGTGGGCGATAGGCCAGCTGTGACGGCGCGGCTGGACGCAAGGTAGCGGAGCAGCGTGAGATCGGCCTGCAAGAGCAGGTTGAAAAGCACTTGGCCTATCCAAAGGCGCAACAGGAAACGCAGGTGCGCCTTCGGTTGAAAGCTTCCCGGTTGGTTCCTTCCGACACCAACCACCAACAGCGCCGCCGCTAGCACCAGCCCGCTCGCGATAACAAACCCGCCGGCCGCGCCCTCCACGCGGTTCCCCTCCGCAATCCCCCCAAAAAGCTCTCTCAACCAGACAGCACCAGCGAGCAGTCCAACCGTTCTTAAGGTTGCTGAGAGAATGTCGAAGGCCGCCTGGTGCACAAACCGCTTCTCGGCGTTGAGGGCGCCGACAAGCGGGGTGTAAATCGAGTAAACGAAGAGCACCAAGCTCAGGATCCGCAACGTGCCCACAATGTGCGGGGCACCGATCACCAGCGCCAAGCGCGGGGCAGCCACGAAGAAACCGAGCGCGGAAACCACGGCAAGAATTGCGTGCAGCTCCAGCAAGCGTCGGAGCACGTGGGGCTTGCTCTCCTGAGGCGCATGCGAAAGGGCACGGCTAACGCTCTGGATCGAGGTCGTTGTGATCGGGTTGTAGGTGATGCTCGCGAGCGAGAGCGCGCTGGCGAAGGCACCGTAGCCCGCGATGCCGCCCAACACGTGGGGCAGCAACATCTGCTGCGCAAACCCGGTCAGCAGAAAATAGATTTTTGCAAAGGCAATCGCTAGACCCCCGCGCCCCGCACTGCGCACGACTCTGTCATTCTCGGTTTCGGAGGTTGATGGAGGTTGCGCAGGTGAGCCTGCTTTTTCTTCCAAGGCATGCATGCACGGGGTGTCATGCCCCAGCTGGCTCATTCGGTCGACCTGCTGGGCAGGAGCGGTTCGCGGCCGGCGCTATTTATTGACGAGCGAGGTGACGTACTGATGGATTTCTTCGCGATAAGCGTCCGAAAGCTGGGTGAATTCGAGACCCACGGCCGATGCTATGCGAGCACTTTGAACCCAACGGCCTTTGACCGGAACGCGGACGAGTTGTCCGCTGATCGGGAGTGCAAACTCGGCGAAGGTGAGGAGTTCCGGCTTGCAAGCGAGCGGGAGGAGCACCAAGAGGCCACCCTCCGAGAGATCCTGATTGCGGCCAGAGAACTGCACACCATCGTGCTGGATGGTGGTCACTGGTGTCACGTAGGGAGCCCGCGCGAACCGCCGCTTCGGTCCTTCCGCGGGAACGGCTACTTCCGCGGGCTTGATGCCAAGCAGCGATTCGTCTGGACTTGGCAGTGTGCGCGCGATAGCTGCGAGGGCATCCCAAACCTTGCCAGCGTTCAGAGGGCGCTGGGCGGCATCCTTGGCTATACAAAGGTCCACCAGCTTTTGTACTTCTTGAGTAACTTCAACCCCTTTCTCGGCGAGCGAGGGGGCTGACGATTGGTGCACTTTTAGGAGCACCTGGCCAAAGGTGCCTTCAAAAGGCACAGCGCCGCTCAAGCACTCGTACAGGCTGATCCCGAGCGCATATACATCGATCCGCGGATCCGGATCCGTACTGCCGAGGAGCTGCTCCGGTGCCATGTATTCTGGCGTACCGATCAGAGCACTTTGATGCGTGATCCGTGGACCTTCTTTCACGTCAGCCAGGCTAGTGGTGCCGTAATCCAAGAGTTTGAGAATTTCCTCACCGGATTCGGTATGTGCGACAAATGCATTCCCAGGCTTGACGTCACGGTGCACCAATCCCAGGCGATGCATGCGCGCGACGGCCGCTGCCATTTGTTGCACCACCCACACCGCTTCTTCCGTTTTCAAACGCCTGCGGCTCGCCAGGAGGCCATCGAGGGAACGACCATCTAGAAGCTCCATTACCAGGTAGGGGCCGCCGGCTGCGCTGATGCCAGCGTCTAGAACCTCCACCACATTGCGATGCCGCGCCACGGTGAGCGCTTGCGCTTCTCGCAGCAGGCGTTCCCTGTGCTCAGAGCTCAACAGGTGCTGACTCGTTAATAGTTTCACCGCCACCGGGCGCTTGGTGAATTGGTGCACCGCTTGGAAGACGGCACCACCGCCGCCGCGCGCAATCTCGCGACTGAGCGTGTAGCGGCCATCGACAATGTCACCGACTTTGGGATCTGCGAGAAGTTGCACGTTCTGGGGGTGAGCTGGGGTGAGCTGGGGGTGTGTCCTTTGAATACGGACCGCTTGGGGCAGAGCCCTAGGGGGGAGCTGAAATTCACCACAAAGGTGCGGCTCCGCAGGGGCTTGTCGGGGACGAGTATTCCCGATAACTCTGGTGTAGGTCCAATGAGCCGTGATGCAGACGATACGCTGGTAGCTGTTTCGCCCCGGCATTCCGTGCGTTTGGAGCCCGAATATGCGGCGTGGGTGGCGCGCGCGCCGCGCCAGGATTTTGTGGTGCGAACGATCACACGGCGTGAGGCGAACGGCCTGCCGCTGATGTCGGCAGATATCGTGATAGCAGGCGAAGAAACGCGGACGCGCTTCCAGCTCGCTGCCCAGTATCCGTTGCATTTTCGCAAGACGTACTATCCGGGGCGCCTACACGGGGATCCGAAAACGGAGTTCGAGCGCCAGAGTGAAGCCAGCAAGATCCTCGGTCTGCCGCCGCCGATTGGGCACACGAGCTCGGTCTTTCGTAGTTGCCTGTTACCGGGGACTCCCTACAATCGCCTCTCGCCGTTTGGTAACGAACCGTTTGAGAGCAATGTGCCGATCGCGCGTAAGCTTCATCTGGCAACAGCCGCCGGCCTCTGGATGTTGCTGGAACAAGCGTTTCGCAGCCTGCGAACCCTCCAAGCCGCAGGCCTTTCCCACGGGGACGCTGAGCTCCACAATCTGATCGTATGTCCGGCACCCCTTGAGGCTCTGTTGATTGATTTTGAAGCGGCCGTTCGTCGCGAAGATGTGTCGGAGGTAGCCTGGGAGCGGCGCTGTGCCGCGGATTACGAACCAATCCTACGCGAGGCCATCTTTCTTGAATGTGCGCTCGGTCGCCAACCCGGTGAATTGGCGCAGTTGGCGATCGACCGGTTGGACCAACTTTTTAAGAATGCCGGGCGTTTTCGGCAGGAAATCGGCGACCAAACGGCGCCGCTCGCGTAACCGCTACTTAGTACGGACAAAAAGAAAAAAGGGCCGGACTTTCATCACGACCCCATTCTCGGTACCTAAGAATGCACGCTTGGATTAGCGAATAAACAGCATTTCCTGATACGTGGGCAGAGGCCAACAATCATCAGCCAGCACGCCTTCAAGCGCATCTGCATTGCCGCGCACGATCAGCATCGCCGGAAGCACCTTATCGCGCAAATGCTTGCACTCTTCGAGCAAGGAGGCTCCCGAGTGACCAGCCGCCTCGGCGAGGGCGCTCAAGCTCTGTTCCAGCTTGGTGATGAGCCCGGTGACTTCCATCGCCAGTGACGTGCTGGTGCTGAGCCCAGCCGCCTTGGCCGCGATGATGCCGTCCGAGAGCTCGCGCTGGTAGCGCAAGGCTGCTGGCAGGATTTGCGTCTTGCCAAGCTTCTCAACGAGCTTGGCCTCCACGTTGACGGTCTTCACATATTGCTCGAGGTAGATCTCGTAGCGGCTGTGAAGCTCGCGTGGCGTGAGCACGTTGTATTTGTCGAAGAGCTTGATCACTTCCGGATCGTTGAGAACTGGGAGTGCATCCACCGTGGTCCGTAGATTCGGCAAGCCGCGCTTTTCTGCTTCTGCGTGCCATTCGGCCGAGTAGCCGTTGCCGTTGAAGATCACCGCTGCGTGCTGATTGGCAAGCTCGGTGAGCAGGCCCTGAATCGCAGCGTTCAGCGTTTTCCCACTGCCGAGCGCGGCTTCGAGCTTGGTAGCCATGAAATCCAAGGATTCTGCCACGATCGTGTTGAGCGCGATGAGTGGCCCAGCGATGGATTGCCCACCGCCGACAGCGCGGAACTCGAAGCGATTACCCGTGAATGCAAATGGACTCGTCCGGTTGCGATCGCCTGCATCCCGAGGAAGCTTCGGCAGCGTGTCCACGCCAATTTCCAAGGTGCCCTTGGTCCGCGAGGACTTGGCGGCGCCCGCTTTGAGCTGGTCGAACACGTCCGAGAGTTGATCCCCGAGGTAGACGGAGATGATCGCGGGCGGCGCTTCATTCGCACCCAAGCGGTGGTCATTGCTGGCCGTCGCAATCGTGGCGCGCAGCACTGCGCCGTACTTGTGCACAGCTCGGATGACGGCGCTGCAGAACACGAGGAACTGCGCGTTCTCGTGCGGGGTATCGCCGGGATCGAGCAGGTTGCCCTGGGTTGAATTGCCGAACGAGAAATTGACGTGTTTCCCGCTGCCGTTGACACCTGCGAAGGGTTTCTCGTGAAGCAGGCATTCAAAGCCGTGGCGAACCGCGACCCGACGCATCGTGAACATAGTGAGCTGCTGATGGTCCGAAGCAATATTGGCGCTCTCGAACACGGGCGCAATCTCGAACTGCCCTGGAGCCACTTCGTTGTGGCGTGTCTTCACTGGAATACCGAGCTTGAAGAGCTCGTGCTCAACCTCCACCATGTACGCGAGTACGCGCTCAGGGATCGCACCGAAGTAGTGATCCTCAAACTCCTGGCCGCGCGGCGGATTTGTGCCAAAAAGCGTGCGGCCTGCGTTCAGAAGATCGGGGCGTGCCAAGAAGAAAAGGCGGTCGACGAGGAAGTATTCCTGTTCAGGACCGGCGTACGCCACAACCTGGGCAGGGTTCTCGTGCCCGAACAGCTTCAGCACGCGCTGGGTGTGACGGTTCAGGGCCTGCATCGAACGCAACAGGGGAGTCTTCTTATCCAGTGCTTCGCCGGTCCATGAAACGAAAGCAGTCGGAATATAAAGCGTCGAATCGACAACGTACGCAGGGCTGGTGACGTCCCATGCCGTGTAGCCACGTGCCTCGGCAGTCTGGCGGATGCCACCGTTCGGAAAGCTTGAAGCATCAGGCTCACCTTGAATGAGCGCTTTGCCAGAGAATTCTCCGAGCGCTCCCCCTTCGCCATCCGGCGAAAGAAAGGCGTCGTGCTTTTCTGCCATCCCACCGGTAAGCGGTGAAAAAATATGGGCAAAATGCGTGGCTCCGAGCACGGTGGCCCAGTCTTTCATTGCAGCTGCGACGGTGTCGGCAACCATCGGGTTCAGCGGTTCGCCTTTGTCGATCGTACGTTTCACTGAGCGAAACACTTCTTTGGGAAGGTGCTTCTTCATCGCGGCTGAATTGAAGACGTTGCAGCCGAACAGTGAGTCGGGTGACTGATCGAGAGCCGGCCCCGAAATAGCCTTTCGGCCCGCTACCTCGGAGATCGCTTGTTTGCGTACGTTACTTCCCGTCATGACGATTTCATTTCCTTTATGGTTGGGACCGCTCAAACTGGCTTGGGCGAAGATCGTACCTGTGCATCTAGCGCGTCCTTTTTTTCGGGAATGTTTCCGAAATGTCCTCTTCCAGATTTAGGCGGAACCCAGTCGGGGTCCGTCCGCTCGCATTGCAAGAGAAACGCTGCAGCTGTAACTTCGCCGGGGCGCGCGACCTGACCATCACCAATCCTGGCCCGGGGGGACGTGTGCCTGCGAGAGACGCCAGAGTCATATAGGCTTCGAGCATTCCGGGCCGTGTTAGGGGTTGTGCGAACTCGTGCTGAATTCCACTGGTCCGCTGTCTTTTTTCTTGCCTGATCTCGCGCTGGGTGGGGCTGAGCGTGTTTGGGTTAACTTTGCAAGCGGCTTGGCGGCTCGGGGCCACGCCGTGGAGCTCGTGGTGGGAGGCAGCGCCTCAGGCTATTTGAGCGAGCTGCACCGAGACGTGAATCTGGTGCGGCTACCGCCAGTCCGATTGAGTCTTCTCGCCGTGCCTCTGTCGAACTATCTCCGTAGGGTGCGGCCAAAAGCACTGCTCGCTACTATGGTGGGTGCCAATCTCGTTGCAAGTGTTGCCTGGCGTCTGGCAGGCGCGAAATCCAAGTTGATTTTTCGTGAAGCGTGCGCTCCAGCGGGGGCCAGCTCTTCGTGGCGTGAACTGCTGGACCCTACGCTGCGCTGGCTTTGCTATCGCTACGCCGATGCCATCATTGCGCCGGCAGCCGAAGTTTCCCAGCAGCTGAAGGCGCGATTGCCAGCTTCCTCACACCCTAGGATCAGGGTGATTCCAAACCCCATCGAGATCGAACGGATCCTAGAGCTCGCGGCGGAGCCCAAGCCTCAAGTGATGCAAGGGGAGCTGGCGTGTGTCCTGGGTTGCGGCCGCCTCTCGCCCAAAAAAGCCTTCGAGGTTCTGATCGAAGCTTTCGCGTTGGTGCTCAAACAGAAACCAGCGCGCCTCGTGATTCTGGGGGAAGGGAGCGAACGGGAGGCGTTGGAGAGCCTCGCGAACCGCCTCGGTATCTCGGCCAGCGTAGTCTTTGCGGGGGTGGTGGAGAATCCCTTCTGCTACTTCGCCCACGCGCAGGTGTTTGTCCTTTCATCCCGAAGCGAAGGATTTCCGAACGTGCTGCTGCAGGCGTTGGCCTGTGGTGCCAATGTGGTGTCCACCAACTGCGAAACAGGCCCTTCGGAAATTTTGGCTACCCGAGAGCAAGGCCTGCTCGTGCCGGTCGCGGATCCGCGCGCCATGGCGGATGCTATTCTTCATCAGCTTTCGGCACCCCCAAAGAATCCTGCGGCAGCGTTTCGAGCGAGAGACTTTGAAGCTTCCAAAGCGATTTTGGCTTTGGAACAGCTCATTGCTGAGCTCGGCTAAGGTGTTGAGTATTGGCCCTGAAAAGCTCTAAAGCAAGGTGCCCCCGAGCACTGCCCGGGCCACGTTGAAGTAGATCACGAGGCCCGAAAGATCGACCAGCGTGGCGACGAAGGGCGCGGAGGCGCTTGCCGGGTCGAAGCCAAAACGCCGAAGCAGGAAGGGGAGCATCGAGCCGCAAATCGTGCCAACCGTGACCACGCCCACCAGGCTAAGGCCGACGGTGATCGCGATCAACGCATGGTACTGACCGTAACTCTGAAAGAACATTTGCCAGGTGAGGATGCGCACCACTCCCAGGGCTGCGAGGATCACTCCGAGGCACACGCCCGCCGCACACTCCCGGCGAATGATACGCCACCAGTCCCGGAGCCTGACTTCACCGAGCGCCATGGCGCGGATAATCAGCGTGGAAGCCTGCGAGCCCGAATTCCCGCCGCTCGAAATAATCAAAGGAATGAACATTGCCAGCACCACGGCACGGGCAATCTCTCCTTCAAACCTTGCCATCGCGCTCGCCGTCAGCATTTCGCCAAGAAACAGGATAGAAAGCCAGCCGCCACGCTTGCGCAGCATCTCAAGGAACGCCGTCTGCAGATAAGGCGCATCCAACGCTTCCATCCCGCCGAATTTTTGAGCGTCTTCTGTGGCTTCTTCTTGAACGACATCCACGATGTCATCGATGGTGACAATCCCCTTCATGCGATTATCGTTGTCCACCACAGGCAGCGCTAGAAAGCTGTTCTGCTGAAATAGGCGGGCTACCGCTTCCTGGTCCATCTCTTCACGAACGGCGAGCGGATCGCTGTGCATGATGGCGCGCACTTCCAAATCCGGCGCGTTGGCGAAGAGCTCACGAAACGAACACACGCCGAGCAAACGCTGCTCCGCGTCGAGCACGTACGCGTAATAGATCGTTTCCAGGTGGGCACGCGCCTGGCGCTGCAGATAGCGAATCGCCTCATCCACCCGTAATTCGGGGCGTACGCGCGCAAAACGCGGACTCATCAAGCCTCCGGCTTCATCTTCTGCGTAGGCCAGAAGCGCGTTCACTTCACGGCGCGGGGCGTCATCCAGCAAGCTCATGAGTGCCTCTCGCTCTTCAATCTCCACGGCTTGCAGCACATCGGCGGCGTCATCCGGTGCCAGCACTCGCATCCAAACGCGGCGTTCTCCCGCTGGCAGGCCGAGCAGTACCTGTGACTGCTCGAGAGGAGTGAGACTCATAAAAAAATTGTCGTCGTCGCCAGCGCCGAGCAGGCGAAATCCAGCGACGCGTTCACCGGTGACCAGGGCTGGCCAGGCATCGCGCAGCTCCTCGATGGTGATGCGCGCGCGCGGCGGATCGGTTAGAGCCACAGAACCCACCCGGGGGAAGCGCTCGAACCCAAGGGGGCATGAGTGGGGGCGGTGGTCCGAAGGCAGGGCATGGTTGGGCGCTGCAGTAGCACGCCTCCCATGGCTGATAAAAGCTGGAGTCCGGGACCGGCAGCGGAGCTTGCTCGCTCGGGGCAGCCGCCTGACGTGCATCGGCGTGGTGGCGCATCAGCTTGGCGTGGAGAGGGATGCTTGCAAAAGAAAGTAGTAAGCATGCTTACTACCCTGGGTCGGCGTGGAGGGGGGGGGCTTAGTCGCCCGTGGCGCCCCCGAACTCCTTCACAAGCGTATCCGAATCCCAGGAGCCTTCATTCGCCGTTTCGAGATAACCGCTCTCAATCTTTAACACCTCTTCGAGCTGGCTGGTGCGTTGGCGCACGATGTTGACATAATTGGGTTCGTCGCGACGCACGCTGGCGAGATCGCGAAGCACGTGCTCATCGTGTCGACGAAAAGCTCGGGCCGCACGAGTGGCTTGGTATGCCGGGAAACCGAGCAAACGAAGTGACTCAGCACCTACCCGCAGCGAGGTATCGAACGTTTCGCGATAAACATGGGTTACGCCAGCGTTGACGAGGTCGTAGGCGTCGGTGCGACCTCGCGCGCGCGCCAAGATTTTGAGATTCGGGAAGTGCTTGGCAATGGTGTGAACGAGCTCGAGAGTCTTCGGAGGATCATCAAGAGCCAATACAATCAGTTTCGCGGAGTGTGCACCAGCCGCGTGCAAAAGGTCGTGGCGCGTTGCGTCCCCGTAGTAAACGCGACCGCCGAAGCGCCTTACGAGGTCAACCTGATCGGAGTCCACATCCAGCATGGTCGCCTGAACTCCATTGGCGGTGAGCAATCGGGCAACAATTTGTCCAAAGCGGCCGTAACCCGCAATGATGACAGGGTTGGCTTCATCTATGGTGTCTTCGGGGCGATCATTCGAGCCGAAGTTCTGCACTCGCGGTTGCACAAACTTCTCGTGCAAAATCATAACGAGCGGCGTTAGCGCCATGGAGATCGCAACAACGGCTACCAGCGTGGCTCCGATTTCCGCCGGGATTATCGCATGCTCAGTGGTGAACGAGAAAAGTACGAAGGCGAATTCCCCTCCTTGAGCCAGTGCAAACGAGAACAAGAAATTTTGATCGATACTCATTCGGAAAATGCGAGCCAAAATCGACAACACGGCGAATTTGGTCACCAGAAGCCCGAGCACGAGAGCCGCCATCAGCGCGGGGCTCCGCAGGATCAGCGCAAAATCGATTGAGGCGCCTACAGCAATGAAAAACAAGCCCAGCAAGATGCCCTTGAATGGTTCGATCTCGCTCTCGAGCTCGTGTTTATATTCGCTCGTCGCCAAAACCACCCCCGCCACGAATGTGCCAAGGGCGGGGCTCAAGCCCAGTTTGGTCATCAAGAGTGTGATGGCAATCACGAGCAGCAACGCCGCTGCCGTGAAAATTTCTCTCAGGCGTGTTTTGGCGATCCAGCGAAAGGCTGGCCTTACAAGGAAGCGGCCGCCCACGATCAAGCCACCCAAAGCGCCAAGAACCGCGAGTGCGGAAAGCCAGGTGGGCAAGCCATCCAGCCATGTCGTAGAATGGGCCCCTTTCGCGGTTTTCCCCAGTGCAACGGTTGAGCCCAGCAGGGGCATCAACGCCAACATAGGAATGACCGCTATATCTTGAAAGAGTAAGACCGAAAATGAGCTTTGCCCGGCCGCTGTTCTGGCCAGGTTCTTTTCCTGCAGTGTCTGCAAAACAATCGCTGTTGAAGACAACGAAAGGATCATGCCCGCGGCGATCGCCACTTTGATCTCAACACCCACAGCTAAGCCGATTGCGCCGAAGACAAGGGAGGTAACCACCACTTGCAATCCGCCTAAGCCTAAGATTGGTGCTCGCAGGCGCCACAAGCGGCTGGGTTCAAGCTCCAGGCCAACTAGGAAGAGCATCATTACTACGCCGAATTCAGCGAAGTGCATCACATCTTGCCCCTCTTCGCCCACAAGGCCAAGTGCGAAGGGGCCGATGAGCATCCCGGCTAGAAGATAACCAAGAACCGACCCAAGCCCCAACCGCTTTGCAAGGGGTACAGAAACAACGGCGGCTAAGAGGTAGATAAACGCCTGGAAAAAGAGGCTATCTTGATTCATCATTCACCTTCCGAAGGGGCTTAGGATCCGCCGAGAGAGCTCGAATTATTGACTCCATCGCGTAGCGCCTCGAGCAAGCTGCGGTATTCGAGTGCTTTTGCACGGGCTTGCTCGCGAGACATGCTGTGGGTGCCGTGAACGGCGAAAGGATTCAGGTAATTCATGCCGCACAGCTCCGCTGTTTGTGCGATTGGCGCAAGAAGCTCCAGCAGGCTTCGCTTGTGCATGCCATCTGGTTGATAGCCCTCAGCGCGCCCCCCGGTAGTGATCGCGGAGAGCAAGGTTTTGCCCTTCAACGCAGCTCCGCCCTTACCATATGCCCAGCCGTGCTCCAAAACAAGATCCTGCCACTGCTTAAGAAGTGCGGGTGTGCTGTACCAATAGAACGGATGTTGGAAGACGATAATCTGATGCTGCTCTGCGAGTTTCTGTTCCCGCTTCACGTCGATGTCGAATTCGGGATAGGCTTCGTAAAGATCGTTGAAGGTTACCCCAGCCAGGTCCCTTACTGCACGCACAAGCTCTCGATTAATTCTGGAGCTTTCCTGCGCTGGATGCGCAAACAGGATCAGAATGGCTGGGGGCTTCGCTACTGAATCCGGCATGAGTATCCCGTCATTAGCGACGATCCCAGCGAACCGCCAGAGGGCTATTGGGCAAGGACAGACCGTCAAGTCTGAGTTTTCGATTTTGCTGTGAGTGTGTCGTCGCTCAATTCAGCGTTGTGCGTTGCCCACTAGCCTGGCGTGGAGAGGGTGCCCGGGCTGCCCCCCTTTCCAGACTATGTGCTCGCGCCCGAACGTTCTCGAAGCACTTGCCCAAACTGTTGATGGAAAAGCTGTGCGTAGAGCTCACCCCGCCCCAAAAGCTCGGAATGGGTGCCCGCATCCACCACGCGACCCTTATCCAACACGATGATTTTATCGGAGCTTAGAATGGTCGAGAGGCGGTGCGCGATGATGAGCGAGGTGCGCCCCTTCAGTAGATGTTCTAGTGCGCGCTGAATCAAGAATTCACTCGTGGCGTCGAGACTGCTGGTGGCCTCGTCGAGAATCAGGATGCGAGCGTTTTTCAAGAGCGCGCGGGCAATGGCAAGGCGTTGCTTCTCGCCGCCGGAGAGGCGAAAACCACGCTCACCGACCAGTGTGTCGTAGCCTTGCGGCAGAGCCTCAATGAATTCGTGGATCTGTGCAGCCTCCGCGGCGGCTACAATCTCGGCCTGCGTAGCGTGAGGCTTGGCGTAGATGAGATTATCGCGGATCGGCGCATTGAAGAGAAAGGTCTCCTGCGTGACCATCCCGATATGTTTGCGGAGGCTCTCTTGGCCAAACTCGCGCACGTCCCGGCCGTCGATCAGGACCTTTCCCAAGGTCCCGTCGTAGAAACGAGGCAAAAGATAGGTGATGGTGGTTTTGCCCGCTCCGCTTGGCCCCACGAGAGCGACACGCTCACCCGGCTTGATCTCGAATGTCACTTCGCTCAGCAAGAAGGGAAGTTTGGTGCTCGCAGGTTTCGGCTCAACCAGAAGTGCAGAGGGTGGGGTGGGATACTGAAAAGAGACTTGCTCAAATTGGATGTGGCCTTCTGTTTCGACCAGTTCCTGGGCATCGGGGCGATCGGTCACTTCGGGAACGCGGTCGAGGTAGTCAAAAATCCGATCAAACACCGCCATAGAAGCCTGAATATCCACGTAGATGGTCGCGAGCGAGTGCATCGGGCGATACAGATTGCCGAGCAACGCCGCGAAGGCCACCACGGTGCCAATCGTGAGCTCGGCGCGCAGTACTTCAAGGCCGCCATACCAATACACGAGCGCGGGGCCCGTGACGGCAAACACGCTGAGCACCATGAACAGCCAGCGACCCACGATGGCGTTGCGAATATTGAGCTCTTTGACGCGTGCGCTTCGAGCCTCGAACACTTTCCGATCTGCATCGCCTTGGTTGAACACCTTGGTTAAAACGGAGCCGCTCAGATGCAGGTGTTCGTGCAGGAAAGCCAGGAGATCGGCTTGCCCCTCCTGCAGCTGCTTAGAAAGGCCACGGCGCATGCCGCCGACAATTCGAGACGGAAAATAGAAGGCTGGCATGATCAAGATCGCCAGCAATGCCAAACGCCAACTCATCGAAAAAACGACGAACGCCGTGACTCCGAGGGCGAGCAAGTTGCTCACGATGGAGGTGAGTGTGCTGGTGGCCACGTGCTCCACGGCATAGACGTCGTTGTTGATGCGGGAGACAATCTCGCCGCCTCGCGTTGTCGTATAAAAGTGCAACGACATCTTCTGCAGGTGTCGATACAGCTCCCGCCGGAAATCAAACAGGATGCTCTGTCCCGCACGGGCCGAAAAAGATTGTTGAAGCACGCCCACTAGGCCCAAGATGATGGCAATCGCCACCATGGCGAGCGTGAGCAGAACCAGAAGCCGGCGGTCATGCAAGGGTAGCGCATGGTCCAGAATCGCCTTCACGCACAGCGGCGGCAATACGGACAGGCCAGCCGTTACTATCAGGCAACCGAGGATGACGATCCACTCTTTGGTATACGGACGGAAGTACCTGAACACCCGGCGGAGGCGTTCGGCGCTCAGCTCCGGGCGTGGGCCGTCGAAGCGTTTCGTCAGTGTTTCGCGAGCGATACCTCCGGTGGACGGGCTGGAACCGATCCAGTCGCCTCTCATCGACTCTCCTGCAATACGGACGCACGCTGGCCGAAACTCATTTCAGCAATTTATGCCCCTGCTCTTCGGAATACCAGCCGCGCCCTGAACGACGCCGCGCTGCCGGATGAAACACCGAAAAACGGGTGGCAGAGTCTCAAGGCCTTGTGTAAGAGTCCGCCGCCTTCCGAGCACAGCCTGCGAGAATATGAGCCAAGTTCCGTCGATTTCAGAGGCTGAGTTCGTGCCTTCGGTTGCGGGTTCGGCGGACCTGCAGGCGCGAGCGATAGAGAGCCGTTGGCTGCTTGGGCTCGGTGTGGTTGCCAGCGCTGCGCTGTTAGCTATTTTTTTCGGGTTCCCTTACCTGCCGATGGTGGATTTGCCGCAGCATGCGGCTCAGATCGCTGTTTGGGTGCACCTGGGGGAAAAGTCTTTCCCGGGTGTCGAGAACTTCGAAGTGAATCTAAGAACGCCTTACTTAACCGGCTACGTGGTGGCACGGGTGTTCGCGGTCTGGCTAGGCGTTGTCTCCGGCCTCAAGTTGGGGATTTGGCTCAGTGTTGTGGGTCATTTCGTCGCGTTTGCGCTCTTGGTTCGGAAGCTTGGCCACTCAGCTTGGTTGGCGTTGCTCGGGCTGCCGCTGGCCTTGGGGTATGCGTTCTATTTCGGGTTTGTGAGCTTCATTGCGGCCGTGCCTTTCGCCATCTTAGCGCTCCTCTTCGCCCTGAGGCATCGTGAGGAAAACAGCTGGCGCACCGGCCTCGCACTCTCATTCGCGCTCTGTTTAACGCTATTTTCCCATGGCTTTGCCTGCGGGGTGGCTCTCGCGATGGCAGCGCCGCTGTTGCTGCGTGGGGAAGGGCGCTTCGTGACCCGAGTGCTGCCACTGCTTGCTCCTTTGTTGTTTGCTTGGGTTTGGATCGCGCCCGGATCTTCAGCGCAACGCATCGGTTCCACGATTTGGTCTCCTAGATTCTTCGAGCTGGTTCAGCTTCCCGCATTGCTCTTCTCAGCCTCAGCCGCCGACGTCTTCGCTACGCTGTGCGGCGTCGTTTGCTTGCTATTGCTGGCTTTGGGGCTCGGCCGGCCGCGGCGTACCCCGGAATTTTGGCTGCCTGCGTTGGGTGTCTTGGCGGGCTTCTGTCTGTTCCCGGCGAGCATGGGCGGGTTCGGCCCGCTCCATCCGCGATTTGCAGCATTCCTCGGGCCAGCTCTGTTGGTAGCGTTTGAACCGCGGCGCGCGCCGCTCTTTCGGGGGCTGCCGAGTGTGGCGATGGCGCTGGTGAGTGCTTGGTGTGCCGTGTTCGGGTGGCGGGTGTTCGCGTTCAACCACGAGGCCGCCGGTGTCCGATCGTTCGTCCAACAGATGCCCGTCGGATTGTCGGTGCGCCCGATCATCTTTGAGCGAGATAGCTTGGTATTCCCAGGGCTCCCCGCATTCCTGCATATGTCAGCCTATTATATGGCTGAAAAGGGCGGGATTCAGGGGTATTCGTTTGCGATGTATCCAACCAGCGCGATCCGCTATTTGCCGGGCTTTGTTCCCGGGATGTGGGGCGGGGCTGAGTGGAATCCTGAAAGATTTTCGGCGGTTCGTGATGTTCCGCGCTTTGATTGTTTCTTGGTGCACAGTACTAGGGACCGCACTGGTGAACTCTTTGGGGAACACCTAGGTGACGTTGAGTTGGTGTTGCACCAGGGAAATTGGTGGGCGTATCGTGTACAGCCTTTGGCTCATGCGTCACGTCTTTTTGAAACTGGAAATGAACTATGACTGAACGCTGGGTTTCGGCAGTTAAGAATACGAACGGCACTCCGCCCATAAATGCAGGCGAGGTGGAGATCCCTAAGCGGGTCAGTGGATTTGCTGTCTCCCCCAGCTCGGAGTTGCTGCTCGAGGATTTTCAACGCTATTTCCCACACACGCCGACCGCCTTGGCGATCAAGGAATGTGCGCGTTTGGCGGCGGTTCGGCACTATCCGTGCCCTGGCCCCATTTTGGATGTGGGGTGTGGCGATGGGCTCTTTGCCAAGCTGGCTTTCGACAACGTGGAGGTTTGGGGAATCGATATCGATGCCAAGGAAGGGCGTTGGGCGTCTGCGAGCCGCGCCTATGCTCAGGTGATTTTGGGCGACGTGACGCAGGCGCGCCTGCCAGAGGCATTTTTCTCGAGCTGCGTGGCCAATTGTTCGCTGGAGCATGTCCCTCGCATCGATCTCGCCCTGAGCACTATATTCCATTCCTTAAAGCCAGGCGGAGTGGCCTATTTGTTTGTTCCTAATCCCGAGTGGGCTCGGCACCTGATGTCAGTACGCCTGCTCGCGGACTTGGGCGCACCTGGCCTTGCTTCTCAGTTGCAAGGGGCGATCGATCGTTTCTTCAAGCACCACCACCTTTACGATCAGCAGGGTTGGAGCGAGCTTGCCGTTCAAGCGGGGCTCGAAGTGGTGGCGGTGGAGCCTGTGCTTTCCTCGGCCACCACGGTTGCGTTTGAGGCGTTTCTGCTCCCGTCGCTGTTGGGTCTGCTGAATAAGACTTTGACCACACGTTGGACGAATTTCCCGCGCTTTCGGCAGATTTTTGCCCAACCCGTGTATCACCTGGTGCACGAAGTCATGAAGCGGGCAGACCCCAACCTAACGGCAGAATACCTTGTGATTGCCAGGCGGCCGGCATGAGTGCGGAAGCTGTCGACTACTTCTCGAATCACAAGCTCAAGTTGCGTTTTCCGTGGAGTCTCTACCATCGCCCGATCGTGAATGAGCTCCGACGTGTGCTTGCTGCTGGTGGCCCCGAGGTGCTCAATGTGGGCTCGGGCCCTTTCTTTGAGCGTGCCGAGGTCGAGCGTGCAGGCCTAAACTTTACGATCTGCGACATTGATGAACGTGCGATTGAGTTGGCCGAGGAGCTTCACGGTAGCGCGCTGGCGCGGGCAGATGTGCTGCGCCCCGGAGCAGGTCTGCCCTATGGCGACGCCAGCTTTGATGTGGTCGTGTCGATGGATGTGGTGGAGCACGTTCCTCAGCCGGGGCCCTGGGTTTCTGAGGCGTTCCGTGTGTTGAAACCTGGTGGCGTGCTCTTCTTAACGACGCCCAACTATGAGTCTGCTTCCTTGCGCATAATTGAGGACACGGTGCTTGAAGCGGTGGCCAGAGTTCAGGGGTTCTCACGCAAGGGGCTCCACCCCACCAAGCTAGACAGCCCAAAGCTCCGATCTCTGCTGGCGGCTGCTGGGGCAAGCTCTGTGGAAATCCGACCTATCGCGCTTGGCTGGGTGTTAGCTGCGAGTGCTCGGAAAAAAGCCGCCTAACGGCAATCACTCCTGGCTGGGGTGGGTGGGAGCCACGAGAACTTGGCTTTCTAGATGATTTTTCGCGGAAATCGAATTTGAAATCAAGCAGCCATGTTTGGCCTTTTCAATCAGCCTTTGTCCGAGCTCATGACTGATACCTGCGGGTACCGTGAGCTTCACTCGTGTATGAAATTCAGTGAACCGAGTCACTCTTTCCACTCGCTCTAAGAGCCCTTCAACTTCACATTCGATGGTTTCCCACGAGAATTTCGAGGAGCGAGCCAAAGCCCGAAACGTCAAGATAAAGCAGTCCGCGAGCGCACCTGTGAAAAGTGTTTCAGGGGACCAATGATCGCCCGGGCCGTCAAATTCTATAGGAGGCAAAGAGATAAGTGATTCAAGCCCAGGGCTTCTCAGCTCGATGCCTCCTTCAGACAGGGCGCGTGCTGACACAGTGTAACGATGGGGAAACTCATGCATGGGTGCGATCCGATGTGGAGCATGTTCCCACACGCTCAACCGCTGTAAAGAACCCGCCTGCATGTCGGACAAAGATGGGCTGCAAGTCGAGATACTACCGCAAGAAACCAGGACGTTTGGTTGCCCGACAGCTACACTGGACATCCGGCCCACTCCTTGCCCCTCCAGGTGATGTGACAATGCGCAAGACCAACTGCCTAGGATCTCTGGTTTCTATCTCCCTTCTGACGTGCGCTTCCGCTGGCTGCTCCAGCGCTGAACACGCCGATCTTTTCTCGAAGCCGCGAGCTGTGGATGCTGAGCTAACCGGAGGTGGTGGTGGCGCGTCGCTTGGCAACGGTGGGAGCAACCAAGGGTTGGGCGGGCGAGCTTCCAGTAGCGGGGGGAAGACAGAAGCCACTGGAGGCCGTAGGGCGCAGAGCTCAGGAGGTGCGAATCCAGGAAGCAGCGGGGATGTTGGAAGCGGCGGAGATAGTGGAAGCGGCGGAGATGTTGGAAGCGGCGGAGATGTTGGAAGCGGCGGTGAGCCAACGTGCATCCCGCACGAAGAAGTCTGCGATGGGATCGACAACAACTGCGCGAACGGGATCGATGATGAACAATGCGCTCAGAATTGCGCAGGTGTTGCGCTCGCTGGGCACGGATACATGTTCTGCTCCGCGCAAACCAGCCAATCTGAAGGGATCACCTGGCAGGAGGCGCACATGCGGTGTGCGGACGCTGGGATGGCGGTGGTGCAGCTAGAAACCAGCCAGGAAAATCTGCTGGTTGGCCAGAGGTTCGCAGCCCAAGGGGGTGGTGGAATCGAGTGGGCGTGGATTGGCGCGAGCGACGCGACGGAAGGGAAGTGGGTTTGGGTTGGCGGCGAACAATTCTGGTCCGGAGATGGGCAGGGACAAGTAGTGCCGGGGAAGTTTGCGGGCTGGGCTGAGGGGGAGCCCAATGGCGAAACGGAGTCAAACTGTGCCCGACTTGAGGGCAGTCCCCCGCGTTGGTTCGACACCGGTTGTCAGGTGCGCGCCCCCGGATTGATTTGCGAAACGAGGTGACCCCGGCCTCGGTAGCTTAGCTGCTAAACCTAACTTCGCGTTCGGCCTTGAGCTCCGCGCTGCTGCCGGGCGCCGCTTCAAAAAATGAAGCAAAGCGCTCAGCAAGCGCGGTAATGGTGAGGCTCGGATTCACCGCAAGATTGCCTGGGATCACGCTACCGTCGCACACATACAGGCCCGGATAGCCGAAGACTTGATGACGATCATCGATCACGCCCGCCTGAGGGGTAGCGCCAATTGCGCAGCCGCCTAGAATGTGGGCCGTCGCTGGCGTTCTCATCAGAACCTCCGAGACAACATTTTGAGCTTCGCCGTTGAGCTCTTCCGCTAGAAGCTGAGCGGCTTCTTGGGCAACGGGGAGGAAACTTGGGATGGGCTTGTCCGTTGCTTCGCCCTTGAACCTGTAGCCCAGTAAGGACTTCCCAAGCCTCAGCCGAAGGTGTTGGTCCACCGACTGCATCACCAGAAGAATGACCGTGCTTTTTGCCCAATCCGACACGCGCCACAGTTTGACCGTTTCAAAAATGCGCGCGCAAATTCTGAATAGGAGTTTCAGTGGACGTGTGAGCTTGCTGCCGTCTGGAGTTAACGGCACACCCAACAGACGCATGGCGCCCGAGCCGCTCGGATAGCGCACGCTTTCAATCTTAGTGAGTGAATTTGGATGGAAGGCGGCGCCTATCGCAATCCCACGTGAGAGGTCGCGGTGGGCTTCGAAGCTGGTGGCGCCCAGCAGGCTTTCACCGTTAGTGCGCACGCGCTCACCCAGACGTTCAGAGATGTTGGGGAGCGTCTTGTATTCATCGCGGTTGCGGAGCAGCAATTGCACTGTTCCAAGCACGCCGGCAGCAACAATCACGCGCTTGGCGTGGAGCGTTCGCCTTGGAGTACCGAAAAACGAAGTGCTGCATTGCGTGTCCACGGCATAGCCGTTAGCCGTAGGCGTGATCTTGGTGGCGTTGGTTTCCGCGAAAACCTGTGCGCCCCATTTCTCAGCGAAGTAGAGATAGTTGCGATCGAGCGTATTTTTGGCACCAAATCGACAACCCACCATGCAGCCGCCACAAAAATTGCAACCCGTGCGTTCAGGACCGCTGCCAGCAAAGTACGGATCAGGGAGCGTGATGTTGGGCTTTCCAAAATAGACGCCGACCTCGGTCGCGTGAAAAGTATCCTCGGCGCCCATACGCTGGCTCACACGTTTGAGGGCGGCTTCCCCTTCAAACATGCCCGGATTCTGGGCGACACCCAGCATGCGCCTCCCCATTTCGAAGTGAGGCCGAAGCTCAGACTTCCAGTCCACCACCCCCTGCCACGAAGCATCATCAAAAACGCTATCGAGTGGCTGCATCAAGGTGTTGGCGTAGACCAAGCTGCCGCCGCCGACTCCTGAACCGTGCAGCACCAGCACGCCTTTGAGCAGCGTGATGCGTTGGATGCCAAAGCACCTCAGCTTGGGTGCCCACAGATACTTCGAGATCGTCCAATTCGTTTTCGGAAAATCCTGCGCTTGCCAGCGTTTACCCGCCTCAAGCACGGCGACTCGATAGCCCTTCTGGGTTAAGCGCATCGCCGCCACACTGCCGCCAAAGCCACTGCCGATGATCACGAAGTCGTAATCGGCTGACGTGGCTTCCGGATCCAGCTGGGGCACCTAGCTAGAGTAGCGCAGCTATTGCCGTGGGGAAACATTCAGCGCATTCTCTCGGCCCATCGAATGCTGAAGCTGCTTCGCACCAGTTGTATCTGCCTGCTCGGGATCGGGTGTTCGCTGTTGTCGGCGTGCGGTGAGCCCATGGCCGATGACTTCAACTTCGATCGACAGCCAGTTGCGATATTCAGAAGCAACTCAGTATCCCCAGTCCCGGCGCCACCGACTGAGTTGCGGGTGATGGCCTGGAACATCAAGTATGGCGCGGCACGCATCGATTTTTGGTTTGATCTTTGGGGCGATCGGGTCCACCTGCAGCGCGAGGAAGTTCAGCGAAATCTAGCTCAAATCTACTCACTGATTCGCGAAGTCGATCCTGATGTGCTGGTGACCGAAGAGATTGAGGTCAATTCTCAGCGTTCAGCCTACGTGGACATGGTGCAGGGGATTCTGGATCACACGGCCTTGCGTTATGCGGCATACATTCAGACTTGGAATAGCCGCTACGTGCCGTCAGAAGGTCTGGGGCGCATGGACATGGGGAACGCTATTTTTTCAAAGTATCCGATTCTGTCCGCGGAGCGTATTCGCCAGGTGGACCGCACGGATATCGATGCCGTCACGCGTACCTTTTATCTGCATCGCATGATTGGACGGGCTGTGATTGATGTGGGTGGGGTGCAACCTTTGGCAGCGTACGTCGTCCACACCGAGGCGTACGACCAAGATGGTACCAAACAGAAGCATATTCAACAGATCTTTGACGAGCTCTCTTCCGAAAAGCTGCCCTTCATCATCGGCGGTGATTTCAACGAACTGCCATCTTCAGCGCTCAAGCTGAGCGATTTCCCAGATGAGAATCCACGCGCCAAGGGCACCGACTACGAGCAGCCTCCCTATCAGCCCGAGCAGCTGCAAAAGTTCTTTGATAGCTTTGAGCCCTATCTGCCTCTTTCAGAGTACGGTTCCAGCAGCGAACAGCAGAGCCGTTATTTCAGCCATTCGGTGATAGGGCCGACTACGAAGGGTACCGACGGCAAGCCGGGATTCTGGAATCGCACGCTCGATTATTGGTTCGCGACGAAGGGCTCGCACTGGGTGGAGGGGAAGAGTGATGTTTTGCAGACAAGCGGTCGCCAAGGCATCGTGGCCGATCCGCTGTTCTTGAGTGACCACGCTCCGATTGTGGGGACGTTGCGCCTCCCGGCTGCCGGGGGAGATCAACCGTGAAGCTTGGAACCGTGAAGCTTGGAACCGTGAAGCTGGGATGGGTCGCCGTTTGGTGTTTTTTGGTAGTCGGCTTTGAGAAGAATGCCTTCGCCCAGGGTGCCCCTCATACAGCGCTGACCAATCGGGACTTGGCGTTGGATGGTACCGCCGCTTTGCTCACCCCGGGGCGCAGCCTGTTTCGTGTGTTCGGAGATTCACGTTACGGGTTGTCGGACTCGTGGGAATTGCGGAGTACGCTGATAAGTTGGCTGCTTTTGTCGCCGAAAGCCGAGCTGCGGCAACGGCTCTTCCGGTTGCCGGAGGGCTTGGCGGTGTCTGCGGACTATGGGCTTTCGCTGCCCACGGGGAGTGCGCGCTTGCTGCAGGGCTATCTGTTTCCGACCAACGAGGTTTCCGGAGAGAAACCTGGGTTTGCTTGTGTCCCGCATGCCGGAGTGAGGCTCAGCGTGCCACGGGGCCGTGCGTGGATCACGAGCATGCTGGATCTCAGCTTTCGGGTTCCACTTTCGGGAAGCATGCCAGAAGCGCTGGGAACCTACGCACCGCTCGAGCTAGCCTATGCCGCGTACACCACAGGGTATCACGCCAGTGCCAGCATCGCTTACCGTTCCAGGCTAGGCCGACGCACGGATCTGGATTTGGCATTGCTCGGCGATCGCACGGGGGACCGAAGGGGAGGCGAGCTTTCGCCTCTGTTTCTTGGCGGCAGAGCGCAGGTCTTGCTGAGGCTTGGGGCGGCATGGGGCCTCAACTTCGGGGGCACTCTTTACAACTATGATCAAGGCGCGACTCGGGTCAGGATTTCAAGCGATGGAGCTGCCAAGCGAGAGCGCGTGCGTCAGGTGGATCTGTATCCAAGCCTTGATTTGGCGTGGCTGCCTTAGGCTTCGTAGTTTATCAGATCAGGGAAGAACGGACCTGAAGTGCCCGATTGTGCGCTGCCCCTGAGAGGGGGCAGCATCCGACGCATGCCGCACCAGATGTGCGCTGCCCCTGAGAGGGGCTGCGCTGCATGGATCGATAGTACGCATGCTTACTATCTGATTTTGTGGGGAGAGGCCGGCGGCTGTTGCCAGATGAAGCTCACGGGCGAATCGGGACATTGCTCTCAGACGGTTCACTATCAAACGGCGAGAGTCGATTTTAGGGAGTCCTCGCGCCGTGCAAGGAAGCATCATGGTGAGTGCCCAGGAAGCGTGGCCCACACCGTCTTCGCCACGAAAGCGGGCGCAAGCTTGGGTGTTGGAAAACCAACTTCCGTGAACAGATCTTCAAGGGGATCCTGGAGGTAGTGTTTGAAGAAGGGCTCATGGAAGCGTTCAGGAAAGCGCCGAAGGAAGAACTCAAGCGCGGAACTCTCAGAAAGCTGTGCTGAGTCCTGAACGATCAGCAGCCCTCCCGGGCGGAGGACTCGCTTCATTTCAGTAAACACTCTGCGGCGTACGCGCGGAGGCAGCTCGTGGAATAGGTAGATAGACGTCACCACGTCGAAGGATTGGTCGGCAAAAGGTAGTGCTTCCGCATTAGCCTGCACCACACTGACATTGCCAAGAAGGCGCAAGCTGCGGCGGGCGTGAGCCACGTAGAAGGGGCTGAGGTCGACACCGGTGTAGGCGTGGGTTGGATGCGAGGTCGCGAGTTGACCGAGAAACGTGCCTGTTCCACACCCAATATCGAGAACCTGAAGCGGCGTCAGGGGCCGAGTGTGCGTGAACTCCGAAAAGGGCACGATTGCCTGTCGGCGCATGGCGCTGGCGGCTCCAAGGAACAGAAACTCGACGAGTGCGTCGTAGAGCTCTGCAGATTGTTCGCTCAGATAGCCTTCGCTTTGCCAGTGGAAATTCCGACGAAAGTAATCAGGATAATCGACGAGGTCGACGCCTTTAGGTAGCTCTTGAAAGCCCGCGCGCCGGGAGCGTGATAACCCCGCCAGGAGCTCGCGAGCGAACGCTGAGAGCTTGCGAAGATTGCGCGGCCCGTGCCAATCGAATAGGAGGCGGGCCGAATAGTGCCCGAGGCGTGCGCCCTCCCAGTCTCTCATGAGTAGGTCTTCGTAGCGGAGCTTGAGTTCTGCGAATGCGGCTGGGCCTGGCTTGTCGTTCCAGCCTGCAAGCGCCCGCAACACCTCGTGCAGTACCGCATAGCCTGCGAGCGTGCCGCGCTGCTTAGCTTGATAGGCGAGCTTGAGAGGAAGCACGGGTGTCACCAGGGCTATGTAGGTCCAATCGGCTGCCAAGCTAGGGCATCCTTCTGAAGAACGAAATGGAGCCTGAATTGCTGAGCAAGATCCGGGGTGTCTTCGTCTTCGCTCGGGGGTAGTCTCATCCGGTGCCGGTTAGAACACCTCGTTCCGTTCGGGATGCGCGCTGGGAGGCTGTCGTGGACGGCGACTCTACGGCCGACGGTCAGTTTGTCTACGCGGTGAAGACAACGGGTGTGTACTGCCGACCCTCCTGTCGTTCTCGGTTACCCAATGTGGCGAATGTCGAATTCTTTTCAACGGCAGAAGTCGCTGAAAAATCGGGATTCCGTGCCTGCAAACGTTGTAAGCCTAAAGATGTTGTCAGTCGCAGCGATCGGAGCGTGAAGCTCGCCGAGCTCTGCCGGTTTATCGAGCAGAGTAGCGAAATGCAGACTCTTAAAGCGTTAGCTAAGAAGTGTGGATTAAGTCCGTTTCACTTGCAGAGAGTTTTCAAAGCTGAAACTGGATTGACTCCCCGCGGTTATGCGGTGGCGTGGCGCGCAACGGAACTGCGAGCTCAGCTGCCCAAAAGTCGAAGTGTGACGGAAGCGCTGTATGCCGCAGGCTTCAATTCGAGTGGACGCTTCTACGCTACGGCGAAAGGTATGTTGGGCATGAAACCAAGCAGCTATAAGAACGGCGGTGCGATGACTGAGCTGCACTTTGCGACCGCTAACTGTTCGCTGGGCGTCGTTTTGGTAGCGGCCAGTCAGCGTGGGATCTGTGCGGTGTTTCTCGGCGATCAGGCAGGGCGATTGAGCACCGATCTGAGTCGGCGTTTCCCCAAGGCGAGCATTCAGCCGGGCGGTGCGGAGTTGCGGCAGCTCGTGGCACAGGTGGTGAAGGTCATTGAGTCGCGAGCGAGCGCGTCGACTCTGCCGCTTGATATCCGCGGCACGATCTTCCAAGAGAAGGTATGGCAGGCGCTCAGAAATGTCCCAGTTGGCACGACGGCCACGTACGCGGAGATCGCGGAACGTATCTCCCAGCCCAAAGCGTTTCGTGCGGTGGCCCAAGCGTGCGGGGCGAACCCTGTGGCAGTGATCGTACCTTGCCATCGCGTCGTACGAACCGATGGCCACCTCTCGGGCTATCGCTGGGGCATCGAACGCAAACGCGCACTTCTGGAGCGCGAGGCTGCGGCCGCGCCCTGCAACTTCAAAAAAGGCTATCGGCGCGTTTGAGGTGCGCAGCGCTCACTCGGGTCATGAGCGAATCCTAGCCGGGGAAGGAGGGGAGGGGACAGAGAGTTGGCGCAAGGGTCGCGGGGCGTGCTTAAGTCGGAGCTGATGTCGACGCGGGCCTATGCACCGAACCTACCCACCATGTCGGCCGTCGAGAGTTTGGAGGACTTGACCAAGGCTTGGGCGGCCTTCGGCAATCTGTGGCTCTTGCTCGACATGCTGGTGGTGCTGCTCTTGGCGCTCGCCTTGGGGGCTACCATCGCCTATCACCCGAGCGCCCGGCGTCACGGACGGTCACTGGAGAGCTTCGAACAACCCAAGGCCGTGCTCATGTACTCGGTGGTTGCAGCCCTTGTTGCATTGATCGTGCAAGTTCAGCCGGCGATGGCCTTCGTGATCTTCGGGATCGGTGGCTTGGTTCGCTTCAGGACGCTCGTCGGCGAAGCCAAGGAAACAGGCCGGGTCATCCTGGTGACGGTGGTGGGCCTCTGCTGCGGCCTGAAAATCTTCGTGGTGGCGATCCTAGCGACGGTGGTCGGCTGGATTCTCATCTACTTCTTAGAACGGCGTGTGGTCGGCGTCATCCGAGTGTCCGGGGTGGGGGAAGAGACCTTTCAGGATGCTACGCGCGCCTACCGTGCGCTGATCGCGGGAGCAGGCTGTCGCATCCTGGGGGAACAGTCCAGGTTCAGCAAACGTGAGTTCGTGTTCGTGGTGGGCGCACAGGCCAACCTCGACCGCAATGGGCTTCAGCAGGCCTTTGACAACCTGCCGCCTACCTTGCAGGGCGTGGTTGATTTCGAACGCCTGTGAACGCACACGCCGAGAGCGTGGATCGCCCGGACGTGTGCTATGAGGCGCGGACGAATCGAAGGAGCCTATTTTGTTAGTTGAAGCAGTTTCCGTGGGAAACGATCCCCCGAATGAAGTGAATGCGATAGTCGAAGTCCCGGTGGGTGGTGAACCCATCAAATACGAAATGGACAAAAAGTCCGGCACGCTCGTGGTGGACCGATTTCTCTACACCTCAATGCGCTATCCTGGCAACTACGGGTTCATTCCGCACACCCTTTCGGGCGACGGTGATCCGCTGGATGTGCTGATCGCGAACCAGCGCGCTATCGTGCCGGGTGCCGTTATGGCGGTCCGCCCCATCGGCGTGCTTCTGATGCAAGATGAAGCGGGCGTGGATGAGAAGATCATCGCCGTACCGGTCAGCAGGCTCACCCGACGCTACGAGCAGGTGCTGAACTACACTCAACTCCCTGACATCACCGTAAAACAGATCGAGCACTTCTTCGAACATTATAAGGACCTCGAAGAAAAGAAGTGGGTGAAGGCGCTCGGCTGGGGCGACGTGGAGCGGGCTAAGAGCATCATCCTCGAGAGCATTGAGCGAGAACGCAACGCGAAGTCCACGTGAAGAATCTGAGGGCCCGACGCGAGTTCAAGGTCGCTCACGTCGGGGCGTGAGCGGGGTGAGCGGAGTGAGCGCGTGACCGTTGCCTTCACGACAACGACCGCTATCGTAACGGTGGTGCCCCTAAGCTCCTTGATCGGCCTCCTGAGCCGTCGCACGGGCGTTCGCCTGCTTGGGTCAAGGCCGCTCAAGGTGGAATAGAGCCCCGCATCTAGCAGGCAGACTTTTTCATATTGCTCGTCAACTTCCGCTCCGAGGGGGACACCGTTGGCAGAGGTTCTGCGCATGGGAGTCGCAATGCGTGCGACAACATTCTGAAGGCATTTCTGAGGGGTAGCGTCTTCTCTTCGGAGTCGACCTTGCGGGGTTGAAACTTCCGCCCCACAAGGCGCGGCAGTGCCGCAAACACCTTGACGATCTTCTCCCGATTGCCCGCGTACTTAGCAAAGTCATCCCGAATTGCCTCCAGAAGATCGCGATGGACATTTGCCGTAGATTGGCACGAACGAGTCTTGGGCCATTCAGCCACCGCAGCAAGCATCCCTCCTATGAGTGCGTGCGTACGGCTAAGATCGGAAAGGCGTGAGTGCAGGACCTCCGGGATCCCATGAGTTAGCGTAGCTGAGCGCCTTCTTGGAGTGAGCGCTAAAATGATGGACCAGCCAAGTCTTACCGGTCATTTCTCAAGGAAACCCAGCGCGCTCCGTTCCGTAATCTTGGTTAGAACACCCAGGGGACGACGGCTCGGCGTTGGGGCGGATAGAGTTCTCGCCCGTCTTGCCCATCAAATTCGCGCAAGTACGAACGCTGGCGAGCTCGCCCCCAGCTGAGCAGCATCACTGTTGTGAAGGATGCGAAGAGTAAGGTCGGTGCGCAAGGAAATGCCAGTGCGTAGCCCCACCACGCCAGGATCTCGAAGAGATAGTGGGGAGACGACACCCACTCAAAGGGTCCGCCACGTGGAATACGATGCGCTGTTTCCCCAGGCGCACGCAGACGGTGCAGTTTGAAATGACTCCAAGCATTCCCGGATTCGGCGAGTGCAAACAGTAGAAGGCCCAAAGCAAGTTGTGGGGTGGTGGGTTCAGAATAGTCAGGGGCGGAGAGAGTGTAAGCAATCAGGCTGCCCTGGCCCCAGTAGTAGAGGTACTCCAAAAGGACGCCAAGATAGGGGGCGGGGGGCTTTGAATAGCGATGGAGCCAGGCGCTCTCCGCAGTGCGGCGTGCGAAGTGAAACATCCAAAGCAGCGTGGCGAGTGCCAAGATCGGTTGTCCGAACAGGCGCTCAAATGAGCCAGAGTGAGAGAACACGGCCACCACCGGGAAGATCACGAGTGTGGCTGTGTAGCTGAGGATGTTGTGCAGCCGCATCGGGATGCCGTGCTTGCCGTGCAGCAGTGTTGGTTGATGCCAGTTTGGGTGTGACCGACGCGCTTGGGAGGCTGTTTCTGGCTCCGACATGGGCCGCGACCCTAGCTTGCGACACCCGCTGTAGGAAGGCCGGCGCGGTGCTACCCGCCAATTTAGTGCCCTTTCCGGTGAACCCTTAATCCTTCACTTCTTGAACCGTATGACCCTGGAGGCTTGATGCTTGAAGGAGGAGACAACCAGGAATTGCAAGCGCGAGCAGAGGCGAACATAGATTCTTGCTTTCCAGATGGCTCTAGCCTTCCGCTCACTGAGGTTCAACTGCAACTGGCTCGATTGCAGATTGAGTATCGCAAGCTCGAAATATTGCACGGGCATGTGCGTGCGGAACGCGACGCGCTACAGGCACTCTCCAGTGAACTCGACCCAGTCGGAACGGAAAGGCGATTGCAAGACAGCCGTTGGCAGTTTGCGATCGAGGGCGCTGGCGACGGGGTGTGGGATTGGAACGTAAGCGATAGCCGAGTGTTCTTCTCGAAGCAGTGGAAAGCCATATTCGGTTACTCGGAGGAAGAAGTGGGCGACGCACTTTCAGAGTGGTCCAGTCGCGTTCATCCCGACGACATGCCGCAGGTGATGGCTGATCTGCAGCCCCATTTAGCCGGAATCACCCCCATCTATTCGAATGAGCACCGTGTTCTCTGCAAGGATGGAAGCTATCGCTGGATCCTGGACCGAGGTCTGGTGGTCAGCCGTGATGCCAGTGGCAACGCTGAGCGGGTGGTGGGGACGCACGCTGACATCACCGAGCGTAAGCAGGCCGAAGAGCGTTTGGTTGCCGCAACGCAAGCTGCGGAACGCGCAAATCAGGCGAAGTCCGAGTTCTTAGCCAACCTGAGCCATGAGATTCGGACTCCCATGAATGCGATCATTGGGATGGGTGAACTCTTGGTAGAGACAGCGCTCACGCCAGCTCAGCGCAGGTACGTGAATAACATGTGCGCGGCGGGCGAACATCTCCTCACGATCATCAATGATGTTCTCGACCTTGCCAAGATTGAGGCCGGGAAAATCGAGCTGGAAGCTACTGCGATCTCTGTCCGCTCGTTGACAGATGGAATTTCGGCGCTGATGGCCCTGCGATCTAAGGAAACGGGAGTAATCCTGGTCTGCGAGATCGACCCCGCGGTGCCCTTGGTTGTTCGCGGTGATCCTTCTCGATTGCGCCAGGTCTTGATCAACCTGGTGGACAACGCGTTCAAGTTCACGCCAAGGGGCCAGATTGTGCTGAGCGTCCGTCTCTGTGAAGGCGTCGCAGAGACACTCGAATTCGCGGTGACGGATAGTGGCGTCGGGATCGCACGTGATCGCCTCGAAGCGGTTTTTGCCACATTTACCCAGGCGGACAACTCGATCACACGCCGCTATGGTGGGACGGGGCTGGGGCTCACGATTTGCCGTGGATTGGTCGAATTGATGGGTGGGGTAATTGCCGTGGAGAGCGAACTCGCAAAAGGCACCGTGTTTAGGTTCACGGCACGGTTGCCTGAGGCGTCTGGGCTCAGTCAGAGGCCAGGTGTCTTGGTGAGTGTTGTAGAGCCCGATCAAGTGTCCGTGGGGAGTTGGAGCAGTATGCCCGAAGTCGCTGCTGTAAGGCAGCGCATCCTCGTGGTGGATGATATTGCAATTAACAGGGAATTGGTGACCGCATTGTTGGAGGGTCTGCCCTTTGAAGTGAGCTGTGTCGAGAGTGGCCAGGCCGCTATAGAGCGCTGCGCAGCAGGCGGCATCGATTTGGTATTGATGGACATTCAAATGCCAGGAATGGACGGTTACGAAGCCACGCGTTCAATCCGCCAAGCAGAGCAAAACGGTGCGCGAGGGCGCGTCCCAATCGTGGCGGTCACGGCGCACGCGATGCGCGAAGAAGTGGCGCGGTGCTTAGATGCCGGCTGCGATGGTCACCTGGCTAAGCCCATCAAGCGAGCAGGGTTGATCGCCAGCGTGAAGCGATTCGCAGCGCGTCCTGAGCTGACGGGCGGTGCGCGAGCCCAGCGTGCTTGGTTGGACGTAGCCGAGAGTGAGGAAGGGGCGGCGGTGGGGTATTTAGAGCTCGAGGTCGCAGAAGAGGTCGCACACTTGGTTCCTCGCTACCTCGATTCTTGCTTCACGCGTGCTCAAGAACTTGAACGCGGTATTGCGACCAGAGACTTAGACGCTGTACGTCGGGTGGCGCACGTGTTGCGTGGCAGTGGGTCGGCCTTTGGTTTTCCTCAGATCACTGATTGGGGTGTGTGTATTGAAGAAGCCGCATTGGTTTCAGACTGGGCTCTGATTGAGCAGGTTTTGCCGGATTTGTTGCGTTACTTGGAGAACGCCATGCTGAGCAGGGGACGAACTGGATGATGCCGGGTATGGACTGGATCGAGCTGGTAAGGCGCGCTTGAGCCACGTTGCCAAATCCACCCTTCATCATCATGAAGGCGGTGCTTGCCTCGAAGGAAGCCCCGTAGCACTTCAGACTTTCTTAACCGATCGCGCTCGCCGAGGAGGATGTGATACCGATTGACGCGATGGGCCGTGCCGTGGCGCGCTACAGACCTAGTGAAATTGTTGAACAGCCGCATCGCCGCCAGATAATTTGGCTCAGTCGTAATTACTGGGTCGGTGACCACCGAGCATCCGCTTTTGTCGCGGAGTGGCCCCCGCCAAAACTTCTTGGTTAAAGTGAAAGTCCAGATACGGGCTAAATTTTTGCGCCATCATGCGCCGGCCATAGTGCACTTGCAGGATGTAGCGGACCTGATCGCTCGTGGTGTTCTGGGAGCCGGTATGCCAAACCTCCGAACGGAAAAGCATGAAGTCACCAGCGCGGAGCAACACCGGCACCGCCTTCACTCCGTTCCATTCACTCTCTGCGTCGCTCGGCGCTCCGTAAGCCACTTCACCTCCCGTAGCGCGTGGGGCACGTCCGGATTTGTGTGAACCCGGGACGAGCCACGTCGGGCAGAGGTCGAGCGTCATGTCGTTGAGGTAATAGTGCCCGGTCGCCAACATGATCGGTAGCTTCACCTGACCGCTGATCAGCAAGTCTTCGGCAACTGGAAAGAATTGCTGATCGATGTGCATGCCCCAAGTTCCAGCGCCGGGCCACGTCCGCCAGGCAGTTTGCCCGATGATATGCGCGTCGGTGCCCAACACACCCTCCACGGCCTCAATTGCACCTGGGCGATCAATAAACTGAAGCCAATACGGGTGCCGATTGAAGACACATTTTAGGTGATCGACGCCGCTTCGAGTATCGGTTTTGCGGTCATAACCAAACGGGGTCAGCTCATCGATACGCGTCTTCATCTCAACGACTTCCGCAGGAGACATCAAGCCGGGAATGACGATGTAGCCGTCTTCCTCCAGGCCTCGGATCATTCCTGGGACGTCCGTTGGATCGTAATGTCTCAAAGCGGGAGGGTGCTGGTTCATATTACGGCTCTGGTAGGAACTCCAGAAACTATATCGCACCCAAAGCCAAATTGCTCACACGGTCCTCGGCATATTTGGTAAATATCACGGATCCTGTATGTCCACGCTCATGCCCACGCTTGCCATGGAACCCCTTCAGCGGGATCCCGCACTTCCGCTGGCGGTTCTCAGAAGTTCACAGCGCGGACCGATGACGGTGCATACCCACAGGTTTTATGAGCTCGTCTACGTGCTTCGGGGTCGCGGCATTCATCACATTGGAGAACGCCCCTATCCAATCATCGTGGGAGATTTCTATATCCTGCAGCCAGGGGATGAACATTGTTATGAGGTGGACCGTGGCTCTCTCGAAATTATCAACTTCATTTTTACGCCAGCGCTCTTTCTGGACGACGATTGGCGGCAGTTTGTGAGCTTGCCGGGTCTTGCGCCCTTCTTCTCGCAGAGTGCCCAGCGCGAACACAAAGTGAGTCTACAGCCGCCGCATGATCACGCTGTCCATTCGCTGCTCGAGCGCATGCGTGGGGAGATTGAGCGTCATCTCCCAGGCTATCGTCTGTTGTGCCGAAGCCTGGCCCTAGAAGTGCTACTCACCGTTGAGCGTGCGGCACAAGCTGGCGATCCCCAGCTCAAGACGGGACCCATCGCGACCGCCGTGGCCTATTTGCATGCTTCCCCCGAAGAGCCGATCAGCATGGCGGATCTGGCCAAAGAAACGGGGCTTTCTGCCAATTATCTAGGTGAACGCTTCAAAGCCGAACTCGGAGTTTCAGTCGGTGAGTACGTGAATCGCCTGCGCATTGATCGCGCTCGGGAATTGTTGGCTGGCACCGAACACTCCATCACCAACATCGCTTTCGACACAGGCTTTGATGGTCCAAGCTACTTTGGCAAGGTCTTCTTGCGGCTAACGGGTCACACACCGCGCGCCTATCGTCGACTGACACGCGGAACCTAGGTCACTTCACCCAGGGGCGTTCGTCCTTAGGCGCATCCCAACTCGGGACCGGTGCTTGCAGAGGATCGTCGATCCAGCAAAAGCGCCCATTGATATCTGCGCTGGCATCGCTCGTGAGTCGCAGCACTAAATCCACGGCCTTGTGCGGCGGATCACCTCCCGTCTCTTCCACCCACTCCACCCAGCGCTTGTAAGCTGTGGCGATGGGGCCCAGCGCATCGACTTTATCCCGAATATCAGCCCACATATCGGTGCGCACGTCCCCCGGGTGGATGACATTGGCCGTGACCCCACTGCCCGCGACCTCGGCGGCGAGGTGACGTGTGAACTGATTGAGCGCCACTTTGGCCGTGCCATAGGCACTATTGATGGGTCCAGGAGGGTGGAGCGAGGCGGCGGACGTGACGTTGATGATGCGCCCCCAGCCCGCGTTCAGCATGCCTGACAGGAAAGCACGGGTCGTCAGATACGACGCCACAGCGTCGATCTGCAGGGTTCGCACCCAGTCCACAGGATCCGAATCCACGATCAGCGAAACAGGTCCAAAAACACCTGCCGCATTGACCAAAATAGCCGCATCCCCGAAGCGTGCGCGCACCGCATCACCCAGCTTGGCGACAGCCGCAATGTCCGCAACATCACAGATTAAACTCGCCACTGAGCCTCGAGCTCCTTGCGCCAAAGCCTCGGTTTGTCGCAGGTTATCGGCATTGCGGGCCACGCCGATAACCTGCGCCCCGGCACGAGCGAGACCCAAAGCTACCTCGCGCCCAAGGCCGCGGCTCGCACCGGTGACAACTGCGATGCGCCCATCGAGCTCAACCATTGAGTGGCCGCTTCCAGCTTGCGGGCTTCATGTGGAACACCTCGCGTAGCGTGCTTGATTCCACGATCCCGTCTTCGCCAATGGCCATGAGCGGACTCATGAGCTCACTCCAACGGTCGTGCGTCTCGGTGTGCCAGAGGCGATCCCACGTGCCTATATCCTCCACTTCGGAGTACATGAACAGCACCGGATCATTCTCGAAGATGGTCATGTTGTGGATGCCAGAGGCTTCGAGCTCCTTCACAAGCTCAGGCCAAATGTTGTCGTGCCAGTAGCGATACTGTGGAAGGCCACCGGGCTTGAGGCGCATGGTGAAGGCGACGCGGATCATGAGTGTGCGCCTCCAGAAAAGCGCCAGGAAAGCAGATGCGACCCACGCACCGCGTTCAGTTCAGAAAGAATTCCATGACCGCACATTTTCGCCTCACCTGGGTTGAATTTGTAGCTTGGGGACCGCGATACCTAGTGCGGTTAACAGCGTCAAGAGTGGAGCCAGCGGATCGATTGTTCGATGGTGTTCCAGATCGCTTCAGTTCGCGCGACCAAGAGTGGACCTCGGGTGACAGTGGGTTCGTAATTCTTGCCCCCCAAAAAGCGAGCTACGCCGCCGTGTTGCTGCAGAAGAAAGACTCCGGGCGCATGGTCCCAGGGCAGGAGTCGGCCATAAAACGCGAAATCGAGCTGGTTGGTCACTAGTGCTGCGTACGTCACCGCAGCGCTGCCACTTGGTGTGAGGAGCGTGCAGCTGAGCGCGAGAGTGCCAAGTCGGTTGGCCAGCGACGCCTCCAAGTAATGCGTGTGCAACATGCCTCGATGTCTATGATCGGCTGTCGTTGGAGGAACCTCCGCCATCGAATAGGGAACCCCGCGCGCCACGGCGTGAAGAGCATCATTCTCGGGCAGGTAAATCACCGAGAGCTCAGTTTGGCCGTTAACTATCAACGCCACCATCGTGCCAAAGGTGGGGCGCCCCGCCACAAAATTCTTGGTCCCATCCAAAGGGTCGATGACCCAAACTGGATCAGACCCTCCAAGAAGATCCAAAAGAGCTGGCGTTCTTCCCGCGGCCTCTTCGCCGATGGTCACCGAACCTGGAACCAGGGCTAGCAGTGCCGGCATTAGCCTCGACTCCACGGCTTCATCCACGCTCGTCACGACGTCTTCCGGATCGTCCTGAGTCCATTTGTTCCGCACATCGCTCGCGCTGAGTCTCTGAAATTTTGGAGATACTTCCTCACGAACCACGCTGCAAACTAGGTCTGAAACGGCTCGGAGGAGAGAAGGATGGGTCAGCACAGCGTCACATTGAAGTGCGGCCGACAAGTACTCGCAAGCGCGCGGCGGAGATTTTAGGACATTTGCGACAACGTGTCTGTCTAGATACTGCTGGATTAGATGCTTCGGATGGCAACATTGTCCGCATTCGATCGTGCTAGACTCCTCAGCACGCGGTCGTGGATTGGCTACGCGGAAACCGAGACTGATCATGCGCGTTGCTTTTGTTAGTGTACTGATGTTCACGACCCTGGGCTGCGGCGACGGTGGACACATCGTTTCCACGAGAGACAGCGCCAACTTGGCGACGTCAGCTGGCGGTAGCTTGGGTACCGGTGGCATGGCCAACCAACAAGGGGGCGCCTCAAACCTGGGCGGCAGAGTCGCCACGGGCGGAAGCACTGGTTCTGGCGGGCGCCTAACTGGAAGCGCCGTGACTGGCAACGGGGGTAACGCAACGATCACGGGAGGAACAAGCTCACAAGGTGGCTCAGCGACAGGCGGGGCTGGAGTGAACGGCGGGGCCGGAACGACAGGCGGCAGCTCAACGACACTTGGCGATTTTAACCCATGCCCACCCGCTCCAACACCGTGCGCTATCATGGCGCTCGGCGACTCCATCACTGATGGGTATAGCGCTAGCGATGGCGGGGGCTATCGCATTCCGCTTTTCCGCTTGGCACTCGCCGATCACAAATCGATTACCTTCGTCGGTTCCGGCAACGGAGGTCCGGCCACCGTTGAGGGCGTGCCATTCCCGACCGCGCACGAAGGACACTCAGGGCTTGCGATCAACGAGCTGATGCCATTTGTTCAGAACGCTTCAGGCGGGAACGCACAAATCATCCTCGTTATGGCAGGAACTAACGGTTGCGAGAACGGGGAGATGATCGTGTGCCTGGAGAATCTGCTGAACGCTGCGTTTACTGCAGCTCCTGATGCGCTCGTGGTCGCGGCGCAGGTCATCCCGACTAATCCAGATGGTCTGGCCGCTTTCAACGCCCAGATCCCAGCACTCGTGGATCGCCTCGCCCTATCCGGCAAGCACGTCGTGTTGGCTGATCAGTACCACTCATTCCTCGCCAACCCCGAGTACGGTGCTGCCTATCTCGTCGACTACGCCCATCCCAATGACGTTGGCTACAAGGTCATGGCCGACGTGTGGTACCAGGCCATCCGCGGGTTCCTGCATTGAGTGAGCGCGCCTGAGCCGTGATCTTGGAGTCGCGCTTGGAGCGACGACCGGCAAAATCGCCCAAGCCAGTTGCCGGGAAGATCTGTCTCCATCGGCCCGTAGGCTGGGAGATCAGCGCCACAAGCTTGCTTTACTTCGCCAGGATAAGGACTTGGCCCATGGCTTGCTTTGAGCAAAGATCATCGTTTCTTACTTGAGGAGTTATCATGAACCAACGTTTTATTGGGTTTTCCGCTTTAAGCCTTCTCGTCTGCGCCAGTGCCGGGCTTGTCGGATGCACCGAAGAAGCAGCCGACTCAACGGATATTAAGACTAGTGGCATTCACGCGGTCTTTATCGCTGAGGCGAAGGGTGATGGGATGACGGTGGTCACGGGGGCTCTTCACGTCGCGAGTTCAACCGGTACTCCACTTGAGCTGAAGGGTTCTGACGAACTGTTCACCAAAGTTGTGGCTGAATCGAAAGCGCTTGGGTCCACGAACACTCAGGGCCTGTATCGGGCGTCTTTCGGCACGGAAGCCGGAGGAAGCAAGGTGGTGGTCGATTTTAACCGCGCGTCGGAAGACGTCAGTGCACTAGGCTCTGAAGTGACACTGCCAGCGCCGTTCACGCTCTCGCTCGACGGCTTTGCTGCCGGTAGCGCCATTCAGCGTGGCAAGGACGTGAACTTGAAGATGGAGCCGACCGGTATGGGCAACGTTTCTTGGTCGTTGTCGGGAACCTGTATCTGGGATAAGAGCGGCACAGCAGGCGACGATGGAACCATCATGATCCCCGCGGCTGACGTGGATCCAACCTTGAGTGGCGAAGGCAAGACGTGTGAGGTGACGGTGGTGATCGACCGCGTCAATCAGGGCACCCTGGCGTCGCAATTCAAAGAAGGTGGCTCGATTTCTGCCCGCCAGCGCCGCAGCGTGGCCTTCAACTCGACCCCCGCTCCAGGCGAGATGATGCAAGCTGGCACCGGCGGCGCCGGAAGCACCGGCGGTACGATGGGCGTTGGCGGCAGCACGAGTGCAGCTGGTGGAATGAGTTCAGCCGGAACAAGCGGTGGCGGCGCAGGCGGCGCTAACTAGCTAGCTGAGCTGAGCTGAGTAGATCTAGCCTCGGAGCGGCTTCAGGGCCGTGGGGGGAGGGATGCTGGTGAACTTTGATGCCGTTCGCGGTAAGCGCTCGGTTCAAGACCCGTGCGCTTACGGAATATACGTGCGAAGTAGCTTGGATTGTCGATCCCAATCCTCGGCGCGATGTCGCGGATGAGCGTGTTCGTGTCGCGCAGCAAATGCTCAGCCTGCTTTAGCCGAAGGTCGATCAGATAGCTCATGGGCGCCATGCCAAAACACTCTTGGAAACAGCGCCCGAGTGTGCTCCTCGACATATGAGCGCGGCGCGCCAGATCCTCTAATGCGATCGGGTCGACAAAATGCTGATTCAACCATTCGACCACCGAAGCCACACGCATCAGGGCTTGCGATTGCGGAGTTGTCATGGCGGCGTAGCTCCTGGCTAAATGCACCAAGACAGTGGTTAAGAGTCCCGTGCAGGCCAGCTCAAAGGTTGGCTTACGCTCAAGAGTTTCTTTGCGCAGCAAACCGATCAGCTGCAACACTTCTGCGAGCGCTTGATTGTCAAGCTTGAGCCGGCTCTTGAAGCCATCCCGCACCCGGAGTCGAGGCTCCAGGGAAAACAATGCGACGTAACCAGGTATCCGCAGGAGTTGATATTCTGGAAGCTCTAGGCGTTTGAGATCAAACACCACGTTCATCAGATCCAATGCGCGACAATTCCCATAACCGTGCGACATGCCGGGTGGGACCACAAACACGTCGCCCTTTTCAATGGGGAACGACTCGAGTTCCAGGCGATGCGTCGCGTGCCCGCCGGTAACGAGTACGAGCTCAAGGCAATCGTGCTCGTGCAATGCCAGCTCGCCTTGCGGTTCAACCGGCGATGCCGCCAGCGGGAAGTCCGCCTTTCCGAACAAGTTGAGCTTCAGAGCCACAGGTTGCGGAAGTCTAGCAGCCGCGAGAGCCCGCAACCAACGGCGCGCGTCTTGAGCATATCAGACGCAGAAGCAGTTCACTTTGACAACAAAGTGCGCGTTGCCATTGCTACCTTGTAACTCTGATTCAGGCCGACACCGGTCATTAGTAGCTGTTTTTGGCTGTGGGCGGCGCTTTGTCGGTCAAGGAGCCATGCCATGAGCAAGATCCAAGCCCATTTAGGTTATCTACCCCTCCTCGGATGCCTGAGCCTGTTGCCTGCCTGCACGACAAGCGCGGGCGGAGACCATCGCGGAAATAGCAGTTCAGCGCCCAGTAACTCCAATGTGGTGGGTCCGAATGGGACCGGGACGGGCGCAGGTGGCGGCACCGGAGTGGCAGGTGTAGCTATGGGTGTCGGCGGAAGTGGGATGGCTGTCGTGGTGCCAGCCGGGGCGGTGGTGGGTCCAACGATGCTGCGCAGGCTGACCAACATTGAATACAGAAACACAGTTCAGAGCCTGTTGGGGTCTCCCGGAACTCCCACCGACGCGCTGTCTGCCGATTCCCTGACGAATGGCTTCGACAATTTCAGCGCTTCGCTCACGGTGCCCCCGGCGGCAGGCACCGCGTATGCTGCTTTGGCGGCTTCGGTTGCGCTGAACGCATTCACGGCTCCAGCTTGCCCCGCGCCCATGACCGAAACAGAGTGCGCCCAAAGCTTCATTGGCTCGTTTGGTAAACGCGCCTTTCGTCGCCCCTTAACGCCCGATGAGATCACCGTTTATACGGGGCTCTACACCGATCAGCGTACGCGGGGCGATCACCGAGCAGGCTTACGCCAAGTGGTGCAGACGATGCTGCAATCACCCCATTTGCTGTATCGCTTTGAGCTGGGCTCCCCGAATTCAGGCGCACAGCGCACGCTTTCCTCCTACGAGGTGGCCACTCAGCTAGCATTCATGCTCACGGCCTCAACACCTGATGATACTTTACTTGCCGCCGCGGATGGGAATGCGCTTGCCACGCCGACTCAGATCGAGCAACAAGCTCGACGCTTGCTGAGCCTGCCGCAAGCGAAGGCCTCCATTCAGCGTTTCTTACTCGGGTTTGCGGACACGCTTGGGCTCGGCTTGCTGAGCAAGGATGCCGCTGTTTACCCGGTGTACACGTCGCAGCTTCGAAGCGCGATGGAGCAAGAAACCGCACGGTTTGTCGATGCTGTCGTGTGGGAAGGGGATGGGAGCTACAGCTCGCTGCTCACCGCTCCTTACTCCTATGTGAATAGCGACTTGGCTTCGTTCTATGGGATCACCGATCCGGGCCAGGGAGTTGCTTTGGTCAAGACCACGCTCAAGCCGAGTGAACGTATGGGGCTCTTGACGCAAGCCTCAGTGCTGGCCGCACATTCTAAACCAGGCGAATCGTCCCCAGTGAAACGCGGCAAATTCGTTCGGGTCGGTCTGCTGTGTCAGCCGCTGCCTGCTCCGCCGGCCATCGTCCCCACGCTTCAGCCGCCACAGCCTAACCTCACCACTCGCGAGCGCTTCGCTCAACACTCGACGGATGCGGCCTGCTCGGGCTGCCACCATCTCATCGATCCCCTAGGATTCGGCTTCGAAAACTACGATGGCGTCGGTCAATTCCGAAGCGCCGAGAGCGGTAAGCCGGTCGATGCCTCGGGCGCTGTCACGGGCTCTTTGGATATTGATGGCCCCTATACGGGGGCGATCGAGCTTTCCAATAAGCTTGCTGTGAGCCAGGAAGCCAAGCAATGCCTTGCGCTGCGCGCCTACGGCTGGGCCTTTGGTCGTTCCGGTGTGGATGGTGAGCGTCCTGTTGTCAACAGCATGGTGGAGCCGCTCGCCGCCAATGGGTTGGATATCCGTGAACTCATGCTGGCCATCACCCAATCCAACAACTTCCTATTCCGCACCTTCCGTTAGGTCGGGCGCTCGTCGAAACCCCAGACAAGAGGAATGCTCCCTATGTCCAAAGCCCTCATTGAGCGTCGTTCACTGATGCAGCAACTGGGTGCCGCAGCCTTTCTGGCTGCCCCCGTATTTCGCTCCGTTCTCGCCGAGGCGCAAACCGGCGCACCTCTGCGCTTGGTCGTGTTTCACTTGCCAAGCGGCGTGAGCATGAAGAGTCGCAGCGGCGACTACTCCGTGGCAAATTCGACTCTCAACTATGACGAGCTGCTGCTGCCACTCAAGGAGATTCAGTCCGATGTGCTGCTGTTCAACAATGTCACCATGCCAACCGCGGAGGTGGTCTCAGTGTTGCCGGAGCTGGGAGGTCACGATGGCGGCCTGCGCACCATGCTCACAGGAAATACGAATCAATCCGAATTTAGTTACGGTGACGCTACATCCATCGATCAGTTGTTGGCGAACGCTTACGGGAATCGTACGCGGTTTGGTTCGCTGCAGCTGGGCGTCGTCACGAACACCAACGGGACACAGGTTGGGCGTAGGATCGTTTACAACAACGGCACTTTCATCGAGCCCGTCGAAGATGCCCAGGCTACCTTCGCAAGGCTGTTCCCCAACGCGATGCCGCCCGTCGCGCCAACGGGCAGCATGACGGCAGATCCCCAGGCGACTGCCGTGCTCTTAGCGCAACACGCTGAGGGGAAGAGCCGTCTCGATCAACTGAGGGCAGAAGTCACCGCGATCAAGAGCATTGCTGGAGCCGACGAACAATCCAAGCTCGACCTCCACTTAACTGCGCTGCGGGAGCTGGAGAACGCGCTCCCCCAAGCGGGAGGAGGCCCCGGCCCGGCTTTCCAGGGCGTTAGCTGTGCTGCTCCGAATATTGGCAATCCACAAAGGCCTGCGACGGTCGAAATCACTGCCGACAATCAAGTACTGGGAGCATCGGTGGATTACATTCAGGAGCTAGGGCCCGTCATGCAGGAGTTGATGTACCAGGCCATCAATTGTGACCTCACGCGGATTGGGACATTTCAATGGTTGTCCTCGGGGGATAACAACATTTTCCCCTTCCTTGGAATCAACGAGTCGCACCACGGGCTCGAACACAACTGGCGTGAGAGCGATGCCATGAAGGGGATGTACGACAAGATCCAAACCTATTTTTTGGGGAAGATGTCAAACTTCATCAAGCGTCTGAAGGCCACTCCAGAAGGCTCGGGCAGCATGCTGGACAATACAGCTGTGCTAGTGTGCTCCGAAATGTGGGGCGAGCACTCTCAAGAGGAATTCATTGCGTTCATCGCGGGCAAAGCTGGCGGCGCAATCCGCACCGGACGCACGTTGGATGGCGGCGGCCGTTCGCACAACGATCTCTTGCTTGGTTTGGTCAACGTGATGGGGCTCAACGCGACCACACTAGGTGATCCGAAGTATTGCAGTGGGCCGCTGAATTTGGGCTAGAGGGCGCCCGACAACGCTTGAGTCGCCTACGCAGCTTGGTGCCACCGCCTACCGCAATGAGGTCGACGATGTCGCTGTGAAGTGGGAAGCCTGAGGTTAGGGGGCTTCTGGGGACAGCGACATTAAGAAGGCAACTGCGCGACGTATTGGTGGCAGTGGCGTGGCGTGTCACTTAGAGCAACACGCTGGCAGAAAGGGAGCGTAGCATTCCATGCTCCGTGTTTCGGTCCCTGGCTCGCACGATCTCCACCAAAGCACTCGTTACCAGCTCGGTGTTGGTCTTAGGCATTGCCGTCGCCGCATGCCTCTATTTCCTGGACCGCGCACATAACCGATTGATCAGCAGTCTCGAGGCTGCCCACGAGTTTGGGGCGTCGATCGATGTGTCGCGAAAGGCGCAGGTTCATTTCAAGAAACAGGTGCAAGAGTGGAAGAATGTGCTGCTGCGCGGGTACGAACCCACGCTGTTTGAAAAGTACTTGAAACAGTTCCGAGGGGAAGAAGTAGCAACTCGCGATGCACTTGGAGAGCTTCGCAGGCTTCGACCCCAACTGGCGAAGTCGGTCAATCAGATGCTGGCGGAGCACCAAGTGCTCAGTCAGAGGTATCGGAAAGCCTTGGCTGAGCTCGACCCGACCGACGTTCAGAGCCAGCGCAGAGTGGACGAGCAAGTTCGAGGCATCGATCGCCCGCTCACCGATCGGATGGACGAAATGGTCCAACGTATCGATAACCAGATGATCTTCTCGCTCGCCGAGATCAAGGAGGCGTCGGCGCTTGAGAATCGCGCTGTGCAAAGCTCCATCTTCGCCACGCTGGTCCTGTCGCTCGGGGGCGTGATGTTGCTGATCGCAGCCGCGATCGGCCGTGAGCGGAGCGCGGCCGAAAGTCGCCTACAGCAGATCCAGAGCGAGTTTCGCACGATGGAGCAGGCTAAGGAGGAAATTGAGCGTCTCAATCTCCTGCTCAAGGAGTCACACGCGGCGCTCGAGGAAAGGGTGAGTGAGCGTACCCTTGAGCTCGTTACAGCTAACCGGGAGTTGAAGCAGCAGATCGCGCAACGAGAGCACGCGCAAAATGAATTGCGCACGACACAAGCCCAACTAGAGCGTGCCCAAAAGCTGGAGGCGATCGGAAGGCTGGCTGGTGGCATTGCCCACGACTTCAACAACATCCTCTCTGTGATCTTGACCTATACCGATCTCGTGGCTCGCGAGCTCAACGGCCAGAGTGAGCTCCGCGCGGATCTGGCGGAGATTCGAGGAGCTGGCGAGCGCGCAAGGGATCTCACGCGGCAGCTTCTTGCTTTCAGTCGGCAACAGGTTTTGGTTCCCAAAGTCTTCGACCTCAATGCCGTTGTGGAGAGTGCTCATCGTATGCTCAATCGCATCATTGGTGAGGACATTGAGCTTATCATCGAGCTAAGCTCGGAGCCGATCTGCATCAAAGCGGACCGTGGACAGCTTGAGCAAATTATCTTGAACCTGACTGTGAATGCACGCGATGCCATGCCAAACGGCGGCAAGCTCGTGATCTCAACGGGAAGCGTGATGAATACCTCCGACGAATTCGGAGAGCCGACTTCTTCGCGCTCCTACGCTGTGCTCACTGTCAGAGATAGCGGCATCGGCATGGATGAAGCCACCCAAGCTCAAGCTTTCGAACCGTTCTTCACCACCAAACCCCGGAGCGAGGGGACCGGACTTGGATTGCCGACGGTGTTCGGCATCGTTCAGCAGAGCGGGGGTTTCATCAGCGTCGAGAGCGAGGTCGGTCTGGGGACCACTTTTCGCGTTCTGCTTCCCGCGTCCAGCGAGGTGTTAGCCGCACCGACCCCGTCAGAGACACCACGAGCTCCGCGTTCGGCCGGCTCTGAAACAATCCTGGTGGTCGAGGACGAGGCTCACGTGCGCGCCGTCGCCTGTCGTGTGCTTCGGCAGCAGGGCTACCGAGTGATCGAGGCGGAGGGTCCGGAGGAGGCCTTGGCCCTGATCGATACGCACCTGATGCCCAGCATCGATTTGATGCTCACCGACCTGGTGATGCCCAAGCTTGGCGGAAGAGCGCTCGCAGAACGCGTGCGCGCACTTCTTCCGAACGTGCGGGTGGTCTTCATGTCCGGATATACCGATGATGCGGTTTTCAGGAGCAATGCCGGTAGCGGCCTCGGAGCGTTCATTCAGAAGCCCTTCACCGCGAGCGATCTCCTTCGGATGGTGCGCTCCGTGCTCGACACTGCCTCGCCGCCCGATTCGGAGTCGCGTTCGGGGACCAACACACAGGATGCGCACGCGCGCCCTTCAAACGTCACCGAAGCAATACCGAAACAGTGGATGCACCGACTCCAGTAAGTTCGCGGCGATTCAGTTCAGTTGTACGAGGCCCTAGGTGGCCTCCAAAGCGTGGATCACGATGTCAAAGACTGTAACTGGCTTCAGCGTCGCCAAAGCTGTAGCTCCAATTCTTTGAGTCCAACGCGAGAGCGTTGAGCGAGGCTTCACCAAACTTTGCGAGGAGCGTGTGCTGGTGCTGGCGTCGCATAAAGTGAACCTCCTTCAGTGCCTGAACTGGGGCCGTCGTTCTGGTCTCGAAATGGAAGAGTCTAAGAACAGAGCAGCCTTCATTCCGAAGGACTCGACAGGCAAACAACAAGAGCGCCGCATAGTGACGCCGAGGTAGCTCTGGAAGCCCGTGGAGTTCAAACACATGCCCCCAACGCTGCGCAGCTGTTGACGCGCAAGCGACGATGTACCCTTCGATTTCGCCGCGACTATCAAGGACCACGCCAATTCGCCGACCCGCATGTGGCGAATTGGGTCCATAGCGCCAGTTCAGAAAGGCGGAACCTCGCCTGAGCGTCACCGGCGTGACAGCTTCGCAACGCCAAAAGAAGCGGTCAAAACGCGCATCAAAGTCAGGCACTTCCTCAATTCTCGACAAGCAAGCGAGCGCGCGTGCTCGGTCGTAGGTGCGAAGGGCAAGATCCCCACCGGATAGCGCGAATCCGGGCAGGTGCCTCAGTCGAGGGTCACGCCGAATTAGCGCACTCGTGTCAAGCGGACGCGCGTAGCCTTGTGAATTTCCGATCGGAGTTGCCCCCATCATTTTCAGTATCGCGATCGTGGCCCCTATGTCGTCCAAGGAGACACAATGCGAACACGTCTTCATGTAGGCGCGCATGAGTGCGAGTCCATAGAAGCGGAACTCAGGGTGCACCATGAAGTCGCACGAGTACTTAACCAGCACGTCTCGACCGCCAACTCTATAGGGAAGCGGCACAGTGGCAAGGAAACCAACGACCCGATCGTTGGTGACGAGCACCCAGCGTTGAGTTTCTTCGGGCGCCTGGTTCTCCACCTGGGACCAGCGCCAACGGGCCCTAAAGTTCGCCGAACCCTCCTGCCCAAACACCTCAGCATACAGGCGAAATACTGCCTCGTGGTGGTCTGGCTGATAGTCAATGACGGTTGGCTTCGTGAGGGGAGGTTTGGCGGCGTCCATCGGTGCCTCGAGTGAGAGCGTCCTATTTGGTGGTTTCCGAGCCGCCTGAATTCAGCGACGGACAGAGATGTACTCCGCGATGGCCAAGGATGAGGCAAAATTCTGTTCGTCGACGTCCATGATATCGACTTCAACGCCGAACTTGGCTTGCAGCGCGACCACAAGATTGACCATCGAGAGCGAGTCTAGGAGGCCCGACTCAATCAGGCGGTCACTCAGGCTAATCGTTACCTCCCTCCCTGTGCTTTCGCGTATCACAGCGCCGACCAGCGCTGCGATTTCTGGCTCGATTTGTAGGGCGGTGGGTTGGCTCATGATTCAATCTCCCTGAGGATGCGATTTCGATCGGGTTTGCCCGCGTGGGTTCGTGGAAGTTGCTCAAACCACACGTAGCGATGCGGACGCTTGTGGGCTGCAAGCTCCGCCTGACAGTGGCGCGCGTATTCCAGCTCGGTTGGCGCGGCGACCCCGACGTGCATCTCGATTGCGGCTACAATTTTCTGGCCCATCACTGGATCCGAAGGGCCTACGACCACCACGTCGTTAACCCCAGGGTAGGCGCGCAAGGCAACTTCGATTTCAAACGGGCTGATGCGATACCCGTTTACCTTGAGAAAGGTCGTCGTGCGTCCCCGCACATGAAGCCGCCCGTGATCGTCGACATAGCCACAATCACCTGTTCGAAGTTCATTGCGGCTGTCGCCCGATAGCAACGGGCTCCAGATGTTTCGCGAGATGAGCTGCCCAAGCGCATTGCAGGAGCTACGCACAACGACCTCCCTCGGTTCGCCATCTCCTAACCGAGGCAGAGCTTCAGCGAATGTAGCGTCCCCAACCAGCGACCCCACGAGACCAGGCGGAGGGGGCTCATCTCCCGCCCTGAGGTCGAGACGAGTGAGTGCACCCACGGATTCGCTGAGGCCATAGCGCACGTGAACCGACGCGTCCGGGTAGGCCGCAAAGAGTTGACGAATGGTCTCCACATCGACCGCCGCCGTTCCCAGCGTAAAAGAGCGAAGCCCTGGCAAATGCTTAGCACCGAGAACTCCAAGCCTAAGGGCCAGGCTAAAATAGTTCGGGCTGCCTAGGAGCGCGACCGCGTCGCTCGCCTGCATCCGTCGAACGTCTTCAGCTGGAACAAACTGATTGGTAACATGTGTGGGTGAGCCGGCATAAACATGCTCAAGAACCACCGCACCACCCATCGCGTGGAACTGTGGTACTGTGCAAAACACGCTCCGCCCTTCGAAACGCGCAAGGTGATCGCTGTTGCCCGCAAGGTTCGCAAGCAGGGCTGCTTGCGTGAGAAGCACCCCCTTGGGTGACCCTGTGGAACCAGAGGTGAATTGCACCATCGCGACCTCTGCGGGGATGCCGTGGTCGCGTGCCTCCGTATGCCAGGTGGAGTGACCTCGCTCCACCTGAGCGCTTGTTACAACGGTGTGAGCGCCCATCTTGGAGCCTTCGTCGCTAGCGGCAAACGAGAGGATTACCGCAGGTTCGCGCAGCGCACTGAGCATACCCGCTTGAAGTTGGAGCGACTCGACCACAACCACGTCTGGTGCGACAAGATCGATCACAGACGAGGCTTCGCGAGTCGTACTCTTGTGTGGAAGCGGCGCATGGATAGCCTCCGCCCCCAGCGCGGCAAGCTGGACGAGCGTGAACTCAGGACCGCCTGGAAGCGCCAAGAGCACGAATGGGCGGCCTAGGTTGGCAAAGAATTCGCGAAATGCCAGCGCTCTGTCAAACAGCACACCGTAGGTTATATTGCTGGATTCATTCGAGATTGCGACTGTGTCGCGGCGACTCCGTGCAACATCTCGAAGCTGCGCGAACATCATTCTCGGGGCTCCGCTTCGCCCTTCAGCCGCTGTCCGCGGAGGGAATCCTCGGTGCGTCCGGGCTCGCGCACGAGCCAGTATTTACCTCCTTCAGCCAGCACCTCGCCGGGCGCTGGATGACTCAGAAACATAGTGTTGCTGAAGGTGAGCCCATACGCCCCCGACGCGAGGACCGCCAATACGTCTCCGACCTGCACAGCGGGGAGATCAAGGTTCGCAGCGAACTCGTCGGCTGGGGTGCAGAGGGGGCCTCCCAACGTAAATTTCGTGGTCGGCTCGGCCCAGGGGCGAGCCACGGGAACGATGGGGAAAGGTCTGCGAATGAGCGACCCCATTCCCGCCGCCGCCGCGTGGTGGTGCATTCCACCGTCGAGAATAAGATGATGTTTGCCCGCCGATTCCTTCGCGTAGATCACACGGGTCAGGTAGACTCCGCTGTTCGCTACAAGGTATCGGCCTAGCTCAACAAAGTACTTTCGCTCGGGCCTTGCGTCGAGCGCTATCAACCCCTGAATCGCCGGCCCTACGGACTCAATATCGAATGGCGCGTCGCCCTCAAAGAGCGGGACGCCGAATCCGCCGCCGAAGTTGATGGTGTTCACAAGAACCCCAGTCTCAGCTTCGACTTGGTTGGCAAACGCCACGATTCCACGAGCATTTTCTGCCCAAGCCTTGGCATCAAAGCTCTGAGTTCCGGCGTAAATATGGAGGCCACGAAACTGGCAATCCCCATCAGCAACGATGCGCTTGATGAGCTCGGGAACGAGCTCCGTATCGACCCCAAATTTCTTGGAACCGCCGCCCATCTGCATGCGTGACCCTCCAAGCGAGTCCTTCGGATTCACGCGCACAGCCACCCCCTGGCGCACCCCGGAGCTCTTGGCGGCTTCCCTGACCGCCTCATATTCGGAAATCGACTCAAGGTTGAGCGAAAAGATACCGTGTCGAAGGGCCAGCTCGATGTCAGGACCATGCTTACCTGGACCAGCAAACTGGACCTGATCGCCACTAAAGCCGGCCTTCATTGCGACTAGAATCTCGCCCGCGGATGCAACTTCACATGCCGCGCCCGCCTCTCTCAGAACGGACGCTACGGCGCAGTTAGGATTTGCTTTGAGTGCAAAGAGCACCTCCACTCGGGAGCCAAGGGCCGCGCGCACTTTCGAGAAATTGCGGCGCATGACCTCAGCGTCGAAAACATAGACGGGTGTACCGAACGCCCCTGCAACCTGGGATGCGGGCACACCTCCAACAGAAAGTTCGCTACCCGGCCTCGTGTCGAAGGCCGTGAGAAGCGTTGCCTTGAGGCTTTTTGGTTCGTCGCGCGCCGCGGACATAGACGATCTTGTATTGCCCGCCTGTCACCGACATTCAAGCTGGCGTGCAAAATGAAATCGGCCCCGAGGCCAGCGGTGTTCGTTCGCCTGGTTTGACGCCGGCTAGCGGCTGCAGACCGCGAGCACTTGCTTTAGATCCGTGAGGCCTGCCCGCAGCCGTTGCACTTCCAGAGTTTGAGCCGCGCGCCAGGCGTTGAGCGATAACCCCCAACAGCGCATCGGCGAAGGTGAACGGATCGAGCCCCATGTCGATCAGGCGCGTGACCGTTTCGGGTGCGCTGTTGGTGTGCAGCGTCGAGAGCACCAAGTGGCCGGTGAGCGACGCCTCCACGGCCGTGCCAGCCGTTTCTAGGTCACGCATTTCGCCGACCATGATCACGTCCGGGTCGGCGCGCAAAAAGGCGCGCATCGCATGCGCGAACGTGAAGCCAATTTTAGGATTAATCTGCACCTGGCGCAGGCCATGCTGCGTGATTTCGACGGGATCTTCGGCGGTCCAGATCTTCATGTCGACGGTGTTGATAAAGCCGAGCGCGGCGTGCAAGGTCGTGGTCTTGCCGGAGCCGGTCGGGCCGACACACAGCACGAGCCCGTAAGGTTTGCTCACGACTTTCTTCAGATTTTCGAGCACCGTCGCGCTCATGCCCATGTTGTCGAGCGGCAACGGTTTAGAGGCGGCCAGGATACGCAGCACGATGTCTTCGTTGTTGTTGACGGTCGGAATTGTCGCGACGCGCAGCTCGATCTGCTTTTCTCCGACGCGAAAACGAATCTTTCCATCCTGGGGCTTGCGCCGCTCGGCAATGTCGAGAAGCGCCATAATTTTGAAGCGCGCCACCAGCGGCAGTCGGAAGTTTGCAGGAAGGTAGCTCCTCCAGCGCCGCAAGGTTGATGACGCAAGTGTCCAGATCGACGAACGGGAGCTGGAACTTCTTGGCCAGCGTGGTCGTCAGGTCGACCTCGGACACCAGGTTCATTTCGACCAAGATTTGGCCGATGCGGGTCGCCGGGATCGCGATGAAACCCGAGGTAAGCGATGCGCTCGGCCGGGAAGGGCACTTGGGGGGAGCGCCCTTCTGCCCATCCACGAGCGCGACCGTCACGGTTGCGGGCGAATTCCCAAAGGTCCGCTCGAGAGACATACGTTGTGGCAAAACGGCCGATGGGCGAGTTTGTTAATCCCGAGGCGTCCCGTCAGGTCGGATCAGATAGTAAGCATGCTTACTATCCCAGAGCCAACGGAAATGTTCGTCACGGAAGCCGGCCTGACGCCGGTGAGCGTTCGGCGAATTTCGTGTTCTTCCAGGGCGCGGGAAACCATTCGCAGTCGGTGAACCTCAGTACGGCCAAACCGTCGCCAGGCGCCGTTATCTCGAATTTGCCTGCCAGTATCGCTACGGTCGAAGGGTTCTTTGGACATCGGAATCGAGAGTTCAGGTTCCGAACCTCGACAGAACTTGAGCCGGGGGCGGTGGGATTACGCATGATCTTTTTGGGGAACGAGGAAGAACTGCTCGTCTGCGCCGGCTAGCTTTACGTGACAGGTTGAGCTGATGAGCCGTTCATAGGGTCAGGTAGCGCTCCACAGGCGTGCGTACCTGTACCTACAGTGCGCGAAGGAAGAGAAATATGCCGTTGCGAAGTCGACACCCTTCATTGTCCTGCCTTCCACTGACGCTCGGAGCTTTGCTCCTGTGGGGTACAGGTTGCGAAGGCACCGTGACCTCTACTAACCCGCATGGCCCAGGCGGCACTCCTCCGAGTGCGACGAATCCTGACGGTCCCCTGGTTACTCCGAATGCGGGAACGGGGGGACAGACTGGAGGAATGCCGGCGGCGATGCCCACCACCACGGGCCCTCTTGCCGTGCCTCCGCTGGCAAGTGTCTGCGCAAGTGCGGCTCCAAATCCCGGACCTTCCCCCATGCGCCGCCTCACGCACACGGAATACGACAATACCGTTCGCGATCTCTTGAACACCACCACGAGACCCGGCCGGGCATTTGTAGCCGAAGAACGGTCGCTGGGCTTTGACAACGGCGCCACCGTAAGAACGGTGAATCAGATTTTGGCCGAACAATACGCCACGGCAGCACGCCAATCGTCGGCGGTGGCTGGCGCGAATCTTTCAACACTTTTGGGCTGTGATCCGGTTGCTACAGGAGAAGACGCGTGCGCTACCAGCTTCATCGACGGTTTCGGTGGTCGCAGCTATCGTCGTCCACTCAGCGTCAATGAAAAAGCGCGTCTCTTAGCTTTCTATCAATTTTCGAAGACGGAGTTTGGCTTCCAACAAGCCGCAGAGATGCTGGTGCAAGCCATGCTGCAGACGGCGCAATTTCTGTATCGAATGGAAGTTGCTGACACAAGTGGTCCCGTGGTGGCTGCGGCGCCGGGTGTGGTGCAAACTGGCGGTTACGAGTTAGCGTCACGCCTATCGTACTTCCTCTGGCAGAGCATGCCCGATGCGGCGCTCCTCGACGCAGCGAAGAACAATCAGCTGAGCACTCCAGCGGAAGTGTCTGCACAAGCCCGACGCTTGCTGTTGGATCCGCGAGCGCGAGGTGCGGTGGTGAACTTTCACTCGCAGTGGTTCGAGTTCGGAGCCATGGATCACATGGCCAAGAGCCCCACGGTTTATTCTGCTTTCACCGCGGATTTTGGGCCTTTGCTGCGGCAGCAATCCGAGGCATTCGTGGCAGGTGTCGTGTTTGATGGTGGTGGGACATTCGGCTCGCTCCTCACCTCGACCCAAGGCTTCGTGAACGATGCGTTGGCGCCGATCTATGGAGTTGCGGCACCGGGCTCAGCGACGCTCACTGCTGTCACGTTACCAGCGACCGAACGCGCCGGCATCCTCACGCAAGCCGGGTGGTTGGCGCTTCACGCCAAGCCTGACCAAAGCTCGCCGGTGACTCGCGGATTCTTTGTGAGGGATGGGCTATTTTGCAGTCCGCCGCCTGCACCGCCTGCCAATATTCCGGCGATCCCTCCCTTTGACCCAACGGTGAGTACGCGGCAGCGCTTTGCCACGCACCGCACTGACCCTGTGTGCGCCGGTTGCCACAGTTTGATGGATCCGATTGGGCTAGGCTTTGAAAACTACGACGGCGTCGGCGCCTACAGAAGCCAGGAAGCGAACCGCCCCGTGGATGCGAGCGGAGAACTCACGAACACCGATGTGGATGGCACCTTCAACGGGGCTGTTGAGCTTTCGCAGAAACTCTCCATAAGCGCACAGGTTAACCAATGTACCGTGAGTCACTGGTTTCACTTCGGCTTTGGCCGCGGAGAAACCGTGGCAGATGGCTGCACCCTGCGGCAAATGCAGGATGCGTTCGCCACCTCGAACGGGGACATTCGCGAGCTTTTGGTGACCATGACGCAGAGCGGTGCATTTCTTTATCGGAACGCTTCGCAAGGCGGCACGCTGTGAACGCTCTTCGCAGAACGGCCCGACGCACCTTTCTACGCGGTGCCGGCGGCATCGCAGTAGGGCTACCATTTCTGGAGTCGTTCTTGCCGCGAAGTGCTCACGCTCAATCAGCGCCAACACGACTTGTGATTGTCTACAGTCCGAACGGCTCGAACAATCTTGCTGAATTCATGCCAACAGGGAGCGGAGCGAACTTCACTTTCGGGACGGAAACCGCGGTACTCGCACCTTACAAGAACAAGATGACGGTGCTAGCCGGTCTTCAGATCAAGCACCCCACCGCCACCGACGGCGGGGACCAACACACCGTCGCAATGGCTAGCATGTTGACGGGCATTAAGCCTGGCTATGACCCGCAGTTCGAGGACGTCGCCACTTCGGTTGGCGGCGGCTGGGCCGGTGGGATTTCGGTGGATCAAGAGCTTGCCAAAACCATCGGGCAAACCACCAAGTACAAATCCCTTCAATTCGGTGTCGGAAGCAGCGTTCGCTACGGAAACCACCCGATCGGTCGCCTTTCCTATGCGGGAGCGGCTCAGCCCATCGCCCCCGAGGATCGCCCCCAAGCGGCCTATACACGGCTCTTTTCCGACACTTCCACGCTCGCGGCTCCGGCCATGATCGACGCCAATCTGAAGCGCGACAAGAGCGTGATGGATTTTGTGATCAGTGAATTTGGGGCCGTGAGCGCCGCCGTCTCGGTTGCCGACAAGCAACGACTCGACCAGCATGTGACCATGCTGCGTGAAGTCGAACGCGGCCTCACGGTAACGCCTGTGAGCAATCTCGCGTCTTGCATGCAGACTACGTTTAGTCCGATGGGCGACCCCAGCGTCGCCGATAGCTTCCCCAATGTTGCCAAGCAACAACGGGACCTCATGGTGCTCGCTCTTTCATGCAATCTCACTCGCATCGCATCGCTGCAATACTCGTACGCACGGTCGCTGCAGACGTTCTCCTGGCTCCAGGCGGTCGAGGATCATCATACGATGACGCACGCGAATGACGAAGCTTACCTGCCCAAGGTCACCGCCTGGTACGCGAACGAACTCGCTTTACTTCTGAAGAGCTTGGATGAGATCAACGAAGGGGGCGCGACCTTGCTCGATAATTGCTTGGGTTGGTGGTGCAGTGATGTCTCGGAGGGAGGGAACCATTCTTGGGACAACCTGCGAGCCTTCTTGTTCGGCTCTGGGGGCGGGCGGGTAAACACGGGCCAGTACATCGCGTATGGGATGCAGGTGACCACCTCGAACGCTGAAAGCCCCACGGCTTGGCAAAATGGCGAGGCCCACAACAAGCTCCACGTGACGCTCCTCAATGCCCTTGGAGTGCCCGCAACCACGTTCGGCGATCCCCAGGTCGGAAGCGGGCCGCTCGCTGGAGTGCTCAAGTAAGTAGAGGAACGTCCCATGAATGCTAGAAGAACAGCTCGAAGAACTTTTCTTTACGGCGCCGGTGGGATCGCGGTGGGGTTGCCGTTTCTCGAAATTTTCTCACCGAGAAACGCACGCGCCCAATCCGCAAACACTCGACTGGTGATTGTGTACAGCCCGAATGGCTCGAACAATCTTGCGGAGTTCATGCCTTCGGGGCCAGGCAGGGACTACACGTTTGGAGCCGAAACGGCACCGCTGACTCCTTACAAGAACAAGCTGCTGGTGATTTCTGGGCTCGACCTCAAAGTTGCAGGGGCTGGCGATCAGCATACGGGCGCTATTGCTTCGATGCTCACGGGAGTCACTAGCACTTCTGATCCACAGTTCGAAGATGTTGCGACTTCCGTGGGAGGCGGCTGGGCGAGTGGCATTTCCTTCGATCAGGAACTGGCCAAGAGCATCGGGCAAACCACCAAGTACAAGTCACTCCAGTTCGGTGTTGGAACCAGTGTTCGCTACGGCAATCACCCGATTGCTCGCCTTTCCTATGCTGGCCCGGCCCAACCCATCGCCCCCGAAGACAGCCCACAGGCTGCCTACACGCGACTCTTCTCGAACACGGTAGCGCCACCCGCTCCGGGCGTGATCGACGCCAACCTGAAGCGCGACAAGAGCGTGATGGACTTTGTGATCAATGAATTTACCGCCGTAAGCTCGGTTGTCTCAGCAGACGATAAGCAGCGGTTGGACCAGCATGTGAGCATGCTTCGTGAGGTGGAGCGCGGCCTCAGCGTAGCCCCCGTGAGCAACCTTGCGTCGTGCACGCAAACGATGTTCACCGCCAATGGTGATCCGAGTGCCGCCAATAACTTTCCCAATGTCGCGAAACAGCAGCGCGATCTCATGGTACTCGCCCTGGCGTGCAATCTGACCCGCATCGCGTCGCTGCAATATTCCTATGCTCGATCGCTGCAAACCTTCGCTTGGTTGAATCTTGTCAACGATCACCACACCCTATCTCACGAATCGGGGTCAGGCGCAGGCGTGCTGGGAGGCAGGGCGGGCATCGAAGACACAGACGGTATCAGTAAAATGAACCTCTGGTACGCGACCGAGTTTGCGGAGCTTCTGAAGAGCCTGGATGCAGTCAACGAGGGAGCTTCAACGCTGCTCGACAATTGCCTCGGTTGGTGGTGTAGCGATGTGGCGGGCGGCAAAGACCACAATTGGGCTAATTTGCGGGCATTTCTGTTTGGCTCAGCAGGGGGCCGCGTGAACACGGGTCAGCACATCATGTTCGGATCGGAAACGAACAAGCCAGCGGGGGATTCGGACTACACGTACGGTTGGAACAATAGCGAACCCCACAACAGGCTTCACGTCACACTCTTGAATGCGTTCGGAGTGCCGGCGACGACGTTTGGCGCGCCCAATACCGGCAGCGGTCCACTCGCTGGTATTCTCAAGTAACTGCGAAATCCCCACGAGCGGAGTGGTGATTGGCGCCGCTGTGTAGCCCGCCACGACGGTGAGGTTTATTGAAGCCGGGTTGTCGTCCTGCAAAAATACAGGCTCCCCACCAACTGAAGCTTGATGAGCCAGCTAGGCGGCTGAGAGGTACTCAGACCCATCATGGCGTCGTTGTCTCGATCTGCTCGCCAGGCCAGCCCAAGCGGATGGCTGCTCCTCTGCATTGCCCTGCCTGCTTGCACTGCAAATGTGCCCTCCAACTTCGTAGAGCCGCCGCAAGCCCCGATGGAGGCGCCCGGCGCAGCTCCGGCCCCGGGGTCTCTGGGTACGGGCAATGCTGTTTCCACTTCGCCGACTGCGGCGCCGAGTGCTCCTCGTGGCTCGGGCCCGCTTCAGCCTGCGGCGTGCACGGGGACAGAGGTTCCCGCCGGGCCTGCCCCGCTCACACGGCTGGGCAACACGGAATACAGAAATACGTTGCGAGATCTCTTTCCTTGGGTGTTCGCTAATAATGTTAACTTGATATTGCCTTCGGAGATTGCGGCTAAGGGTTTTCTCAACACCGCACGCGCATAGACGCCATCCGCACAGCTGATCGACAACCTGAACGCTAACGCGGCGATTGTCGCTGCCGCTGCAGCAGAAAATCTGAGCCTGCTCTCGCCGTGCGTGCCCGCCGATGCGTCTGCCGAAGAGCAGTGTGGGAAAGATTTCGTACGGGCGATCCTGGGCAAGATGTTCCTTCTCCAGTCCCCACAGTTTTTGTATCGGGTCGAGCACACGCTTGGCGGGCGCCACGCCCTCACTAACTTTGAGCTAGCGACGCGCCTTGCTTACTTGCTCACGGACTCGACACCCGACGGCGAGCTCCTGGCCGCTGCCGACGCCGGCATGGTCAAAGCAAAAGACCTATTCCCAGCCTTCAGTCCGGCTGTGGCGGGCGACTTGCGCTTAGCCACGGAGCGCTTTGTTGACCACATCTTCTGGGACGAGGGCCATGATCTTGGAAGCCTACTCACAGACTCTCACGCCTACGTGAACGACAATTTGGCGCCTATTTACGGCGGAGCATTCCCCGGTGCGACATTGACGTGGGCGCAGGTGGACGCCAAAGAGGCGCTCCGGGATTTTGACCCAAGCGGGGCTCATGGCGGGGCTCGCGCACGAGCGCAACGGGGCGCCTGTTTTGCGTGGCGTGTTCGTCTTAGATCGACTTCTATGTACGGCGCCGCCGCCCCCTCCGGCAGACATCAATACGGCACTTCCGGTGTTGACCAGTGACGCAAAGATGACGACGCGTCAGCAGTTGGAGCGGAGCCATGCCTCACCCACTTGCGCCGGGTGCCATTCGGCTATCGACGGTGCCGGCTTTGGCTTCGAGAATTACGACGCCCTGGGACACTTTCGTACGGAAGAGTTCGGCTTGCCGGTTGACCCGAGCGGTCAAATCGTTGGCACGAGCGACGCGGACGGCAAGTTCAATGGGGCTCTGGAGCTCGGACAGAAGTTAGCTGGCAGCCGGCAGGTGGGGAGCTGCTTGGCTGCGCAGTGGATGGGGTACGCGCTGTCTGTGACACGCGACGAAATAGCGCCGTGTCAGTCAGAGCCGCTGGCTCAAAAGCTCAATCAAACCAAAGACTTACGTGAGATCCTGGTGAGCTTAGCCACGAGCCCAGCGTTTAGGTACGTAGGACAGTGAGAAGGATTTGACCCATGAAATTCCCAGCACTTCCCAGACGAGCCTTCCTCCGCGCCATGGGCCTCTTGAGCGCAGGTGCCGCCCTACCGGCTTCCTTTCTCTATCCCCGAGGGGGTTATGCACAGGGGAGCATTCCGAAGCGCGTCCTCTTTTTTCATTCCGGTAGCGGCGTCTCGCGGCAAGTAAACGTCTTCCGTGCTGCAGGTGGCGGCGTTGCGACCGAGACGGACTTCCTGTTTCCAGAGGTGCGTTCGCCGCTCAACGCCATCCGGGATCAGCTGATTGCCTTTGAGAACCTCGACATGGTGTCCGCAACTGTCGATCCCACCAGCGCCGGCAATGCGCACTACAACGGCGAAACGCACTGCTTGGCTGCCACCAACCGCGCCGACGGTGAGACAGCGGGTGGCCCTTCCCTGGACCAATATATCGCGGCTGCGATCAATTCTCCCAAGGCCGTCACCAAGGTTCCCTCGCTCCAGATGACGGTGCAGACCGATGGGAACGTGAGCTACATCAAGGTGTGCACGGCGGCGAGCGGCCAAGTCATCCCGCTCAGCCCCAGCCCCGAGGAAAACTACAATCGATTGTTCGCTGGCTTCACCGGGCCCCAGGCCCCGCCGACAGCTAGGGTGGGTGATAGCCCCGCTCAAACCGCGGCCAAGCAGCAAAAGAGTGTGCTCGATCTCGTGCTGGGGGCCGATCCCACGCGCAGTATTTTGAATGGCAGCGGCAACTCCTACCCCGGTGAAGCCAGCATGTATCGAGCCAATTTCGATGCGATGGCGCGCATCGTACTGATGAATGTAGGGGAGCCGTTTGGATCCGATTGGGGCTACAATTCCGGTGATTTTGGCTCGAGTGATCCCCACGATCTCATTCACAAAACGTCGTACAACAACGCTGGCACGTTGAACGGTGACGCCGGCGCAATGGCTGCTGTTCAGAGACTCCATCAGCTTGAGTGCGTGCAATTCGTCACCATGCTCGACCTGCTGGGACAGATCCCGGAGGCGGATGGCAAGAGCTTGCTCGATCACACCGTCGTCGTGTGGAGCAGCCAAATCGCCGAGCATGGGCACGATGTCGATCAGCTGCCGTGGATTCTGGCTGGCGGCTCCGAAGCCGGCTTCAAGCCCGGACGGTTTTTGAAGTACCCACGAAACGGCGGCAACGGCGCGCCCCACAACAACCTATTCGTGTCTATCGCGCAGGGTATGGGCTTGCAGCTAGAAAAGTTCGGCAACGAGAGCGTTTGTACGGGCCCGCTCGATCGCCTGCGGGTGTAGGCCTGTGGCGGCGAGCGCGCTGAAGGCCTTCGCAGAGCTTGAGCGACTTCTGGCCTACGAAAGCGCCCTTGTTTCCCAGCTGGCTAAGGTGGTACGCCGCCGCCCATGCCGCACACCTGGGACATCAATTCCCCCTCACCCGAAGAATCGCTAGCCAGACTGATGGCGGGCAATCAACGCTTCCGCGAATCCACGGGAGCCAGCTCAGCGCGCTCCTTTAGCGAGCAACAAGCCAAAAAGGTGCAACAACCCTTCGCCATCATTCTCGGCTGTTCGGATTCGCGAACTCCGGTGGAGATCTTGTTCGACCAGGGTTTCGGAGAGTTGTTCGTGGTGCGTGTGGCAGGCAACATCGTGGCGCCCTCCGTGGTGGGATCCATCGAGTTTGCCGCCGCGCAGTTTGGGTCGCGCCTCGTGGTAGTGATGGGTCACACGCGTTGTGGCGCCGTCGCTGCGACGGTCCATGCCATTGAAACGGGCCTCGGGTCGGAGTCCAAGAATATACGATCCATCACCGATCGCATCGCGCCGCACCTCGGAAACCTGGTGAGGCCGGGCGTGAAAGTTTTGGATCCGGATGCGGTGATTGAGGAAGCGGTGCGTGCCAATGTGCGCGCCTCCGCCGATCACCTGCGCCACGGCAGCCAGATCATCGAAGAGCTCGTCGCTTCGGGTCGGGTCGCGGTGGTAGGCGCGGAGTACAACTTGGAGACTGGCGAAGTCGATTTTTTCGACGGTGTGCCGGTCGCGCGCTAGCGTTTTCGCAGCCACGATCCCGCGCAGCGATTGGACCAGGATGTCGGTGAGGGGGCCCGGCGCCAACGCGGAATCCCCGTAGTCGGAGGTGTTGGTCACGCCCATCGCGGTCGCGCGGAGTTGCTGCAAGACCTGTAGTTGTAGGTTGAGCTTGTCGAATTCTGCAGCCGGCGCTGCCCGCTGAAGCCTTTCGATTTCCGCCTTCAGATAGTCGTTAGCTGCGAGTGAATTGAGTGCCTGGGGCGAAACCAACAGTGGTGACTCCGTCCCCGGTTTACTTCCCGAGCCCGGTTTGGTTCCCGAGGCGGCTACCTAAAGCGCATGTCAGAAACAGCGCAGCGACTCAGGGCGTGAGGTCCGAGGTGGTTTGCTTGACGTTAGCATGTAGCTGTGAGGCTCCGGTGTGTGGACTGATGGAGAGCCGTGGCTGTTTCGCGCGTCAATCGTCCAAATAGTCGAATGCCGAGACAAAGTGGTGAGTGACAGCCTCGCTTGCGCTTGGCATGCTAAATTAGCATCGAGTGCCAGTGAGCTCATGGTCCCCAATCTTAAGTTGAGCGAACGAAGTGCCGATGCGTCGGAGCTGCCCGCTTCGGTGACGGTGCTCACAGGGTACGAGTTTGCGGAGAAAACAGGCACTGGCCAGTGTACCGAACTGTTGATTGTTGGCGCCGGCAGCGGAACCCTGGAGACCGAGAGCACGTCCCTCGCGGTCGGAGAGGGCGACGTGCTCGTGCTGCCAGCCGGGTGTACCAGTTCAATTGGCTCCAAGTCTGAAATCATGGCCTTGCGGCTTGTTTTCGATACTGCCGCTCTCATGATACCCAGGAGTGAGTTGCTTCAGGTTGCAGGTGCAGCTCCGCTATTCGTCTATGAGCCTCGCGCTCATCCCCATGTGGGGATACGAGTGCAGCTTCGCTTGCCGCCGAGTGTGCTTGCGAGATGTGTGGAAGACCTTCTCCGCATGCGGTCGGAGCTAGCGGTGAATCTGCCAGGTTCTGAACTGCTTTGTCGGTCGATCTTGACGAGCAATGTGCTGGAGTTGGCGCGTCACTACGCCCGCTCGAACGATCCGGTGGCTGTGGCATTCCTCCGGATTGCTCTGCTGTTGTCTTGGCTGGAAGAACACTTTGAAGAGCCTCTGACTCTCGAATCGTTGGTTGACCGTTTCGATCTTTCGCAAAGCACGCTGCAGCGTTGTTTTCAGAAGACCTTTGGAACGTCCCCGCTCAACTACATGTGGGAGCTGCGGATGAAAAGAGCGCAGGCTCTACTCCGAAACACGGAAGCAAAGGTTAGAGAAATAGCGCCTGCAGTGGGAATTCTGGATGCGAACTACTTTGCACGTCGTTTTCGTCAGCACACCGGGCTGGAACCAACGGAGTATCGCAATCGGCATCGCCTTCACGGTGGGCCAGATGCGTTAGCATCGAACGGGTAGAGGTCGGACGGGATTCAGCGCACGAAGAAGTGCTCGATAAGAACCTTGCAGCCAAGGGCGATCAGGACGATGCCGCCGGCAACATCGAGTCGCTTGCCGAGCGCACTGCCAACAACGCGCCCCAGAAAGAGCCCTGCCACACTGAGGAGTGCCGTCGTCACGCCGATTGTCGCGAGCGACAACCCAAGCGGCGCCCCCAGCATCGGCAGGGTAACTCCCACGGCGAGTGCGTCAATGCTGGTGGCCACGGCCAATGTTAACATGACGGACAGCGCGAAAGGATCGGAGGCTGAGGTTGCCTTTTCGGCTTGCACGGTGCGGGCTTCCCAAAGCATTTTGGCACCGATCGCGCCGAGCACAAGGAAAGCGATAAAGTGGGCAAAGGTTTGCACGAACGGCCCCAAGCGACTTCCTGCGAACCAGCCGATGAGTGGCATGAGCGCCTGAAAGCCGCCGAACAGCACTGCCACTAGCAGCACGTGACGCGTTTGAATGCGGGGCACGAGGAGCGCTCTGGCCGCGGCAACAGCCGTCGCATCCATGGCCAAAGCCAGGGCAAGCAGGAGGATTGAGCTGAAGTGCATCTCGTGCAGGAATAGGCCAAACCGTTCGTTGATATCGCGGCGCGCAGCCCGTCGGCTCCGCTTTTAGCTCTTAGTCTGCGCCTTCAGCAGATCCCGAATCTCGGCGAGCAACAACTCTTGCTTCGGGATCTCGGCGGGCGGCACAGGTGGCGGAGGCTCAGCCCGTTTGGCCTGATTCATCAACTTGATGGCCGAAAACACCGCTAGCGCCACGAGCAAAAAATCGAACACAGTTTGCGCGAACGCGCCGTACGTGAGGAGCAGCGCCGGGCGCGTGCCATCTGCTGCGCGGAGCGTCATGCTGAGCGCTTTGAAATCGACGCTCCCCATGAGCAAACCGAGCGGAGGCATGACCAAATCGCTCACGAAAGAACTGACGACCTTGCCGAAGGCGGCACCGATGATGACGCCAACTGCCAGATCGACCACGTTGCCCTTAAAGGCGAACTCCTTGAACTCTTTGACCATGCTCATCGTGCACTCCAGGGCCGCGTTTCATACTTCGGGCCGTGATGGTTTCGTTACTTGGACAGTAGTTTAAATTCGATGCGGCGGTTCTTTTGGCGACCCGCTGCTGCTTTGTTCTCAGCCACGGGCTCATCAGGACCCGCACCGCGGGCTTCGATGCGGCTTGCGTCAACGCCCTGCTCCACGAAGTGGGCCTTCACCGATTCGGCGCGATCTTTTGAAAGATTCACATTCTTGTCGTGATCCCCGACGTTATCGGTGTGCCCAGAGATACCGACGCGAAGCTCTGGATACTCCTTGAGCACGGCGAGCGCGCCATCTAATACCGTCTTGGAGACGGGGCGGATTTTCGCGGAGCCGAGGTCAAATTCGATTCCAGCAATTACCCCGGAATACTTCCTTACGGCTTCTGGAAGCACATCTGGGCAGCCATCTTCATCTTGGAATCCATTCTTGGTTTCGAGTTCGGTGGGGCACTTATCGGCTGCTCCCTGCACACCGTCGTGATCCGGATCTGGATCCGGGCAACCATCCGGAGCAATCCCCGCATCCGTAGGACATTTGTCCTCCGAAACGGGAACACAATCATGATCTGGGTCCAAATCAGGGCAACCCGTCGGTGCGAGACCAGCCTCAGCAGGGCAAGCGTCTCGCAGATCCACGACACCATCTTTGTCCGTATCCACCGGTAATGGGCAGCCATCCGGAGCCACACCGGTTTCGTTCACACATTTGTCGTTCGCGTCGAGGATGCCATCCCTGTCAGCGTCCGGAGGGGGAGGCGGCACTACAGGTTTCGAGCGCAAGTCGAGCGTGAACGCGAGCCCAAGCTGCACTTCGGGATGGTGCGCGGGGGTGCCAGTCTCAGCGGCGTGCTTTTGGCTGAGATTGTCGCGAACGTCGAGCCTAGCCGCGACAAAGTCATCAAAGGACCACTTCGCGCCGGCTCCGAAATGTAGGACTGGATCAACGTCCGTGCCCGTTGCCGTGCTACCGGCGCCGAGCCAACCACCGCCGAGAACTACGAAGGGCGCTAAGCGCTCGGCGGGGAGCTGGAGGATGGCTTGGAAACGCCCGCCCCAAAGGCCCGCGGCTCTTCCCGACTGTGTCTTGGTGGGCCCAGCGGTGCCTTCAGCTTCCACGCCAACGTGGGCCAATGGGTAGAACCCCGCACGCATGCCCAGCTCCGGAACCGGCGAATCAAAAGGCTGAGGATTTCTATCTTGAAGCGCGTGAGCTTTCGACGGAAACAGCAGCCCACCCAGCACCCCGAGCTCAAAGTAATTCTTCGTGGGGCGACCTTTGGGCAGCTCAGGCAGCTGGACGCTGGCCTGGCTAAGCGAAACTTGGGCGGTGGCGGACTCAGCTCGGGCGCTATTAGCCAGAAGCGAGAGCGCCACGGAACCTACAGTAAGAATCAAGATTGACCTAAACATTCTATTCTCCGATTTTCACAAACGTGTGTGAAGGCAAGGGCTAGAGCAGCTGATAGACCAGGTTGAGTGCCGTGAGGGTGTCGGTGCTCTTGATGCCCGAAAGCGGCTGATGGTCGTATTTGAGGGAAAAAGTCGTCGCGAGCGAAAAGGCAGTCGAGATTGAGGTGTTGATTCCGGCATCCCAATTCAGGCGCCAGAACTGGGTCTCTGGAATGCCTTGCAAATATTCGAGGCCCGTTGTGAAGACCAAGGTTTCGCTCAGCGCATTTCGGTAGCCGGCGAACACGCGTGCACTGTGACGCGTGTTCGTCTTGTTGATGATTTCTCCGTTCGCTAGGAACGCATCGACGATCGATTCATCGCGTATGATGTCGAATTGGAGATCATAGCCAAGCTCAACCCAGAGCTGATGCTTGGGCTCATCGAAAAAATAATACGCGACCCCGGGATCTAAGTTGAGCCTGAGATCGAGGCCCTGGAAGCGATCTTTTCTGCCGGATTGCGCCACAAATAGAGCGAACCGATCGGAGACGAATCGATCATAGCGAAGCTTGCCTTGATAGTTCTCAACACTCGTCTTCATCTTCTCATTCGGCGCTGCCGCTGAGCGCCCAAAATTGGCGGCCGCGGCCACGCTCACTTCGTTCAAAGAGCGACGCACGCGGAGATTGGCCACGGAGGTGAGCGCTAACGAGCGTGAGTTGCCGGCGGCAGACAACCCACCTGCCTGAATTTTGGCCTCGCTAGCGTCTTTGGCAGTGGCAGCATCTTCCGGCTTCTTGACCGTATCGAAGGTCTTTCCGGCCACTTCCGCAGAGCCAGCCGTGGCCGTCTCGTGGGTCATGATGCTCGGTGCCGGCTGGGCTGCCGCGATGCCTGGCAGGAGGCAGAGCGACCCCAGAATCGCCGCGTGGCTGTGCCGCTGCCAGGAACCCGATCGCACGTGGAAAACAGGCTGCCTACCGTTCATTTTCGGAATCTCCTAAGTATGGCGGATAAAACTTGGTGTTGTGCCCTTATCAGGCCCAACTGCGGCGGGACATAGGGCATAGGCGAACCAAGCGCAAGAACAGGACTGGATGGCAGCTGGCAGAACGCGCTAAGCAGGCTGCATGGAATACCGAAGACTTGGGAAAAGTGGAGTTTTGGTGAGCCCGCTCTGCCTTGGCACGATGAACTTCGGCTGGCAGACAGATGAGAAGGAAAGTTTCGCCATCATGGACAAGGCGCTCGAGCTGGGCGTTCAGTTCTTCGACACGGCAGATGTTTATGGTTGGGGCACGCACAAGGGCAGCACCGAGGAGATCATTGGCCGTTGGCTTGCGCAGGGTGGGGGGCGTCGAGATTCGATCGTGCTCGCCACCAAAGTGTACAATCCGATGGAACGCGAAGGGCTGCGGCCTGAGCCCAATCGGGATGGTCGCTCGCTGTCAGCGCTCAAGATCATCCGGCACTGTGAAGCTAGCCTGAAGCGCCTTCAGACCGACGTGATCGACCTCTATCAGATGCACCACGTGGACCGAGATTGCCCGTGGCAAGAAGTCTGGCAGGCGATGGACACGCTGCAGCAGCAGGGCAAGATCATCTACGTGGGGTCGAGCAATTTTGCCGGTTGGGATGTGGCCGCGGCCAATGAAATTGCGCGCGCCCGAAGTAGCTTGCAACTCGTGAGCGAGCAGAGCATCTATCATCTCGATAGCCGCACCGTGGAGCTCGAGGTGGTGCCGGCGTGTCGCCACTATGGGATGGGCTTGATTCCGTGGAGCCCGTTAGCCGGCGGCTTGCTCGGCGGTGCGCTTGAAAAGCGCGAACAGGGCCGGCGAGGCAATGCCGAGTTTGAGAAACGAGTCGACGAAAAGCGCACGAAGCTGGTGGCCTATGAAACCCTCTGCAAAAAGCTGGAAGAAGATCCCGCAAATGTCGCGCTGGCGTGGCTTTTGAGCAATCCGGTGGTCACGGCGCCCATTATTGGCCCGCGCACGATTCAACAGTTGGAGGGCTCCTTGCGCGCCACCCAAATCAAACTGAGCGAGGACTCCTTGAAAGAGCTGGATACGATCTTTCCGGGTCCCGGTGGTGAGGCGCCGATCCCGTATGCCTGGTGAGGCGGGGCTCACGGCTGCAAGATTCGCGTGGCGGGCTCAGGAGGACGCAGAGAGTGCGCCTTCAGCTCAAGCTCGCAAAATGGCGTGCAATTCGTCTTTCAGATGCAAGCGCTTGAGCTTCAGCTGCTCGACATATTGATCGGAGGGCGTCTCTATCTGCGCCTCCACCTGGTGCAGCTCTTTGCAGACCCCGTGATACTCGGCGGCGAGGCGCGAAAAATGCGCGTCGGCATTCTTTAGCTCGCCGATGCGGTCGCGGTATTCGGGGAATTCGTGGGCAAGATCGTGATGGCCTTCTGACATGATGAATCAGAAGAGCAAACGCTGTGCCACTCGGGGTTCCTGCGGCGTTCGGCTAGCCTACGGCGCTCGGCTGGTCTTCGCTAGCTCTGACCGCTAAGCCTGATCGCGTGGAGGCGACTCATTCTGAGGTGGAACGTGCGCGAAAGCGCTGGGTCACGCTCGCAACCTGGCTTGGCGTGGGGTCACTGGTTGGCGTGCTGTGTGGTGTCGCATCGGCCGCCTTTCTTTGGCTGCTCGAGAGCGCCACGGAGTTTCGGACGGGCCACGAATCGATAGTGTTCGCACTTCCCGTGGCTGGGCTTGCGATGGGCTGGGTTTACGAACGCCTGGGAAGATCGATCCAAGCCGGCAATAATCTGGTGATCGACACGATCCACGACAACGGCCCAGAAATCCCACTGCGCATGGCACCGCTCGTGCTCTTGGGCACGGTGCTCACTCACTTATTCGGTGGCAGCGCGGGGCGTGAAGGTACGGCGGTGCAAATGGGCGCGAGCCTCACCGATTGGGTGTCGCATCGCTTGCGCTTAGGCCCGGCTGTGCGGCGTCAGCTTCTCGTCGCAGGTGTCGCGGGTGGCTTTGGCTCGGTGTTCGGAACGCCCGTAGCTGGCGCTATTTTTGGCCTCGAATTCTGTGTGCTAGGCCGGATTGAGTACCGTGCGCTCGTCCCAGCCTTGGTCGCTTCAGTGGTAGCGGACATGACGACGCGGGCGCTTGGCATCCAGCACACGCAGTATCCGCTCGTGCCCGAGCTTGCGCTCACGCCCTTTCTGCTCGTGAAGTGGCTGGTATTTGCGGCGGTGGTGGCGGGTGTGACATTTGTTTTCATCGAACTCATCCATTGGCTGAAGCGACGCGGAGAGCAACATATTCCGAGGCTTCCTGTGCGCATGTTCCTCGGGGGGCTGTTGGTGGTCGGGCTGTGGCAGCTGGTGGGGACGAGCGACTATTTGGGCCTAGGCGTGCCGATGATCGTGCGTTCATTTGTGGATCCTAATCTTCCCATCTCTGCGTTTGCGTGGAAGCTGCTGTTCACGGCGCTCACTTTGGGAGCGGGATTCTTGGGCGGAGAGGTAACGCCGCTGTTCTTCGTAGGCGCAACCTTGGGGAGTGTCTTGGCTCGTGTGCTTGGCATTCCCATCGCGCTGGGCGCTGGGGTCGGGATGGCTGCGGTCTTCGGTGCGGCTTCGAATACACCGCTCGCGCTCTCCGTGATGGCGGTGGAGCTGCTCGGAGCTGCGATTTTTCCGCATGCAGCGATCGTGTGCGCGCTCGCCTACGTGTTGGTCGGGCATCGCAGTATTTATTCGGCGCAACGCCTATTTCACGGCAAAGCGGGAACGCGCTTGCACCAGCCGAGCACGTTGGCAGAACTCGCGCGGCAGCGTCAGAGGCCCCGAGAAGATAAACTGTGACCGCACTTCAAGCTTTCTTTCGAGTGCGCACGCTGGTGGCGCTCGGTGGGGCTGCCGGGCTCGCTGCGGTGGGTGTTGGTGTGCCGGGAACGGCATATGCTGCGGAGCTTGCGCCGGCGTCCAAGGTGAAGCTCCGGGAACTTCGCTATTCTACGGCGCTCGATGTTACGGTTACCGTCACGGGCGGTGTGCTGTGGCTCAGCTCTGAGCTGCTGAAGAGTTCGCTCGCTCCTGAATCCTGTCGCTGGTGCTCGAGTACTTCGGCGGAACGAAGCGTGCGCAACGCTCTGCTCTGGGAGAATTCAAAGCTAGCCGATGGCTTGAGCTATGGCACAGGCTACGCCCTTGCGCCCCTGGCGGCCTACGGCGGTGTAGCGTTAGCCGGCGCGTACGATTCGGCGGATCGCTTCTTCGCCGACGCACTGATCATCACGGAGGCAACCGTGCTTGCCGGCGACTTCAACCAACTCGTGAAATTCAGCGTCGGTCGCGAACGCCCCTTCGTGCACGCGCTCCCAGCCGACCAGAAATCAGCAACCACGCACCCAAATGACAACAATCTGTCGTTCGTTTCTGGCCATACCACGCTGGCCTTTGCCCTGGCAGCTTCTAGCGGGACGGTGGCGTCCTTGCGCGGTTACAACTGGGCTCCGGGCATTTGGGCGACGGGGATGGCGTTGGCTGCCACCACAGGGTATCTGCGCATCGCCGCAGATCGCCACTATTTCATCGATGTCATGACGGGCGCCGTCGTGGGTTCCGCCTTCGGGGTAGGGGTTCCGCTGCTGTTTCACGGGCCCGTAGGTCCAGGGGCCATTCAAGTGCAGCCTCTTCAGGGCGGCGCGATGGCGACGTACAGCGGGGCTTGGTGAATCCTGTGGCGGCCTAGGCAAGATTTCTGGGAGGACCCTAGCGTGGCTTGAGGGTTAACCCTCGGGTTTGATGAGGCGGAAAATGGACGGCGTTTCTGCTTGACGTGATGTTTGCGGCAGCGTACGCAAGGTCCAGGTTCACCTCGGGGAGGCTTTCATGCGCATCTCAAATCTCAAATCTCAAATCTCAAATCTCAAATCTCAAATCTCAAATCTCAAATCTCAAATCTCAAATCTCAAATCTTTCCACTAGTTGCC